>Ga0315912_10001003_pt1 | contig 38896 bp, 38 predicted proteins | sample VfabasoilMG_FD_204469 | JGI IMG/M metagenome (GOLD analysis project Ga0315912, IMG submission 204469) | Garden soil microbial communities collected in Santa Monica, California, United States - V. faba soil | ecosystem: Environmental > Terrestrial > Soil > Garden | place: USA: California... | reverse complement strand
CTGGACGAGATACTGCCGGACAACTGCCGCACGGTGTACTCGACGCCGCTCGCGATCCGCGAGGCGCTGCCCGAGACCGATCTCGTCGTGGGCGCGGTCCTGATCCCGGGTGCGGTCGCGCCGCGGCTGATCACGCGCGCGGACCTGAAGCTGATGCGCAAGGGCAGCGTGCTCGTCGACGTCGCGATCGACCAGGGCGGCTGCATCGAGACCGTGCACCCGACGACGCACGCCGATCCGACCTTCGTGATCGACGGGGTGATCCACTACTGCGTCGCCAACATGCCCGGCGCGGTTCCGCGCACGAGCACCTGGGCGCTGACGAACGCCACGCTGCCCTGGACGGTCAAGCTGGCCGGCTTCGGCCCGGCGAACGCCGTCAAGCAGAGCCACGAGCTCGAGACGGCCGCGAACTGCATCGGCGGCAAGCTGGTCTGCAAGGCCGTCGCCGAGAGCTTCGGCCTCGCGTACACGCCCGCGACCGAGGCGGCCGCGGCGATCGCGTGAACGGCACGGGCATCGGGATCGCCGAGGCGGCGCTCCTCGGCCTGGTCGAGGGGATCAGCGAGTACCTGCCGATCAGCTCGACCGGGCACCTGATCCTCGTCGAGCGCGCGCTCGGCATCGGCAACGACGAGGCCTCGCGCGCGTTCGCGATCTGCATCCAGGCCGGCGCGATCCTGGCCGTGCTCGGGCTCTACGCCTCGCGCGTCGCGTGGATGCTGCGCGGCTTCGCGGGCGGCGATCCGGGCGGGCGCAAGCTCGCGCTGCAGCTCGCGCTCGCCTTCCTGCCCGCCGCGGTGCTGGGCATGCTCGCCAAGCCGATGATCGAGCGCGAGCTCTTCGGCCTGTGGCCCGTCGTCTGGGCCTGGGCGCTCGGCGGCGTGGCGATCCTGTGCGTGCCCGTGCTGCGCCGCGGCGTGCAGGGCTCGCAGGGGAAATCGCTCGCGGACATGTCCTGGATGACTGCTTTCGCGATCGGCCTGTTCCAGTGCCTGGCGCTCCTGCCGGGGACGAGCCGCAGCCTGGCGACGATCGCGGGTGCGCTGCTGCTCGGGCTCTCGGGCGCGGCGGCGATCGAGTTCAGCCTCCTGCTCGGCGTGCTGACGCTCTGCGCCGCGACGGCCAAGTCCGCGTACGACTCCGGCGGGTTGATGTTCGACAGCTATGGCGTCGGACCGATCGTGGTCGGAGCGCTGGTCGCGGCCGCGTCGGCCTGGCTCGCCGTGCGCTGGCTGGTCGCCTGGCTCTCGACGCGCGGCCTGGCGCCCTTCGGCTGGTACCGGCTGGTCCTTGCGGCGGCTGTCGCGCTGCTTCTGGTGCGAGGCGTCTTGCCGGCGGGCTAGGGGATCAGGCACTGCGCCGGAGCCGGCCGATCTTGTGGATCGGCCTCGTCCGCGCGAGGTCGTACTGGTTCTGCAGGTTGATCCAGAACTCCGGGGTCGTGCCGAGGGCCTGGGAGAAGAGCCATGCCGTTTCCGGGCTCACGCCACGCTTGCCGCGCACGATCTCGTTGACGCGCTGGATGGGAACGCGGATGTGGGCGGCGAACTGGACCTGCGTCACGCCGAGCGGGCTGAGGAACTCCTCGAGCAGGATGCTGCCGGGATGACTGGGCACGCGGTTCTTGGGCTGCATGGCGGGGTTGCTCCTAGGAGTGGTAGTCGATCAAACGGACGTCGGCTGGTCCCGAGTCGCTCCAGCGGAAGACGATGCGCCACTGGTCGTTCACCCGGATCGAGTGCAGTCCGGCGAGTTCGCCGTGCAGCAACTCGAGCCGGTTTCCCGGCGGCGAGCGCAAGTCGAGGAGGATGTGGGCGGCGTTCAGCATGTCGAGTTTTCGGAGGGCCGCGGACCGAACCGCCGGCGGAATGCGCCGAACCGGACCCGCGCGCTCGCCGTGGTAGAGCGCCTCGGTGGCTCGATCCGCGAACGAGACGATCACGTCGGGTCATGCTAGGCGTTACATGGATACCGTGCAAGGGGGTGGTGGAGCAGACCGGCCCCGCGGCCCGCTCGCGGGTCGAATTGGATCCAAGTTTGCGCGAAGAACCCGCGCGTGCGATCGTCAACGTCCGCATGAACCAGCGCCGCGCCTTGATCACGGGCATCACGGGCCAGGACGGGAGCTACCTGGCCGAGTTCCTGCTCGAGCAGGGCTACGAGGTCTTCGGCCTCGTGCGGCGCTCCTCGAGCGCGAACCTGGCGCGCATCCAGCACATCCTGCCGCGCCTCACGCTCGTGCAAGGCGACCTGCTCGACCAGTCGAGCCTGATGCGCGCGCTCTCGGAGAGCCGGCCGCAGGAGATCTACAACCTCGCGGCGCAGTCCTTCGTGCCGACCTCCTTCGACGAGCCGGTGCACACGGCCGAGATCACCGGCATCGGCGTCACGCGCCTGCTCGAATCGATGCGCCACGTCGCGCCCGAGGCGCGCTTCTACCAGGCCTCGACCTCGGAGATGTTCGGCCACGCAGCCGAGACGCCGCAGCGCGAGACGACGCCCTTCCACCCGCGCAGTCCCTACGGCGTCGCCAAGACCTACGCGCACTGGATCACGGTCAACTTCCGCGAGAGCTACGGCCTCTTCTGCACCAGCGGCATCCTCTTCAACCACGAGTCGCCGCGGCGCGGGCTGGAGTTCGTCACGCGCAAGATCACGCGCGCGGCGGCGCGCATCGCGCTGGGCCTCGAGCGCGAGCTCGTGCTCGGCAACCTCGACGCGCGCCGCGACTGGGGCTTCGCGGGCGACTACGTGCGCGCGATGTGGAGCATGCTGCAGCAGCCTTCTCCGAGCGACTTCGTGATCGCGACCGGGGTCATGCACAGCGTGCGCGACGTGTGCGAGCTGGCCTTCGGGGAGGCCGGCCTCGACTGGCGCGCGCACGTGCGGCAGGACGCGGCCTTCGAGCGTCCGGCCGAGGTGCACGTGCTCTGCGGCGATGCCTCGAAGGCGCGCGCGGAGCTCGGCTGGCAGCCGCGCATGGACTTCGAGACGCTGATCCGCACGATGCTCCAGGCAGACCTGGAGCTCGAGCGCGGCCGCTCGGGGCCGGCGCTCGAGCGCGGCGCTACTTCGCCGCCGCGAGGCGCGCTTCCGCGCCGCGCCGGTAGTCGTCCACCCAGGGCGTGAGGAACTTGCCCGGGCAGTCCGTGTTGCGGTAGTCGAGGTGCTTGTGCACCTCGCCGCGCGCGATGCGGTAGGTCTTGCGCAGGTTGTCGAGCAGCTTGCGCAGGCTCTCGAGCTGCGCTGCCGCGGGGTGCTCGTCGTCGAAGTTGCCGATCAGGCACACGCCGATGTTCTGCACGTTGTTGTCGCCGCCGGCGTGCGCGCCCTGCCAGGCGAGATCGCGGCCCTGGAACACGCGCCCCGCGGGGTCGATCACGAAGTGGTAGCCGATGTCGCCCCAGGGCGGCATCTTGCTCTTCAGGTGCGAGCGCTGGATCAGGCGCAGCGCTGCGGCCGAGCTCTCGGCGCTGCCGTCGAGCGGCGCGGGCTCGGCCTCTGCCGAATGGTGCACCGTGACCTTCTTCCAGCCGCCCGTGTTGCGGATCATGCGCGCGGGCAGCGCGGGCAGCGCACCCCAGCTGGCGCGCGCGATCACCGGCACGCCCAGCGCGGCGCGCGGCTGGCCGAGCTGCGCCAAGAGGCGCTCGGCGCGCGCGAGCCCGGTCTGCGCGCGCTGCTGCTGGCCTTCGTCCGCGGCCGGATCGTGCGTGAGTTTCTCGAGCGTCGCCCGCGCGTTGCGCGTGCGTGAGGCGAAGAGTGCGTCCTGCTTCGGATTGCGATCGCTCTTGACTTCGCGCTGCACGCTGTCGAGCCGGCCCAGGCCGAGCTCGAGATCCGCTTCGACCTGCCAGAATCCGCGCTGGAATGGATCCTGCTCGCCGAGCCACATCTCGATCTTGTGCATGCGTTCTTCGCCGGGCGGCTCTTCGACCCAACTCGGGAGTGCCGCGCGCGTATCGACGGGCGCGTTCGACAGCGCGGGAGTCGGGGCGCGCACGCTTTGTGCGCGGCAGCCGGCCAATGCGGCCAGAGCTAGCAGGGTGAGGACGAGCGTCGAGGCGCGCAGCAGGCTGAAGTTCATGGCGGGATGGGATACCGAAGCCCGGAGCGCGAAACAATGGGTCCACCCGAGTCCTACAGGAAGCTGGCTTGGCTCGAAGCGGGTCGCCGTGGTCGAATTCCCCTGCATGAAGTGCTTCCTGGCTCTCCTCCTCGCAGCACAAGTCGGTCTCGGCTCGCCGCTCCGGGCCCAGGAGGGGAAGCAGGACGGGAAGCCGACCTCGAGCGAGGAGCAGCAGCTCGTCGAGGAGGCCCTGCGGGAGGCCGACCGGGACCGCCGGCGGGGTGAGATCGCCGCCGCCCTGCGCACGGCCGAGGAGATGCTGGCCGAGAACCCCGGCGACGCCCGCGCCCTGCTCCTGCGCGCGCGTTGCGCCGCTGACCAGTCCCGGGATCAGGCCGCCTTGGAAGACGGCAAGCTGGCCCTCGAGGCCGCCCGCAAGGCGTTTCCGACGCTCCTCGCCCCGGCCCTGTGCTTCCAGGCCGAGCGGCTGCTCGTCCTCGGCCGCGTCGCCGAGGCGGCCGCGCTGCTCGCACCGGAGCGCCTCGAGCCCGCACGCGACGGCCGCGCGGCCTGGACGCTCGGGCGGGTCGCCTGGGCGCGCGGGGCGCGCGAGGAGGCGCGCACCTGGTTCAAGTCAGGGGCCGCGACCCCGGATGAGCAGCCCTGGGAAGGCCTGCTGGGCAAGGCCCGCTGCCAGCGCAAGCTGGGGGACCTCTCGGGAGCCTCGGAGACGCTCGTCGCGGCCGACCAGGCGACGCGCGCCGAGGGCTCGAGCGAGCCCGACGTCCTGACCGAGCTCGCGGATCTGTACTTCGAGGCCGACAAGGAGGTCGCCGAGGGCGCGCGCCGCTCGGCCGGCTCGCTCTACGAGGAGGCGCTGCGCCTGTGCAAGGGCCACGAGGCCGCCACGCTCGGGCAGTACGAGCTCTACCGTTTCAACTGGCTGCGCCGGCGCAAGAACGCGGCGCTGATCCTGGATGAATATCTGCTCATGCGCCCCGATTCGATCGCGGCGCTCGTCGCCGGGACCTCGGCCAGCCTCGACGACGGCAACCTGAAGCGCGTGCGCGTCCGGCTCGCCCGGCTGGAGAAGCTCGCGCCGCAGCGCCGCGACGTGCGCGCGTTGCGCGCGGCGCTCGCCTGGGTCGAGCACCGCGTCGAGGACTGCCGCAAGGAGCTCGACCAGCTCGCGCAGGAGGATCCGCACGATTCCGCGCCGGCGCGCGATCTCGCCGGGCACCTGTGCGACCTGTACCGCTTCGCCGAGGCCGTCGCCTTCGCCAAGGAGGCCACCGAGCGCGACGCGCTCGATCACGAAGCCTGGAACGTGCTCGGCAAGGCGCTGGCCGACAGCGGCGACGAGGTCGGCGGGCTGGCGGCGCTCGACAAGGCGCAGGAGCTCGCGGCTCCGCGCCAGGACGCCTGGCGCGACAACACCCGCAAGGTGCTCACGCGCATGAATCGCGAGCTCTTGCGGACGGACGAGGGCGACCTGAAGTTCGCCTGGGACCCGCGCGCGGCCGAGGTCTTCGCGGCTTACCTGATGCCGTTCTACACGACGGCGCGCAAGCAGCTCGCCGCGCGCTACGGCTTCACCCCCGGGCCGACCGCGATCGAAGTATTCGGCAAGCACGCCGACTTCTCGGTGCGCTCGACGGGCTTCGAGGGCTACCCCGCGCTGGGCGTGTGCTTCGGCCCGGTCGTGACGGCCGTCTCGCCGCTGGCGGAGATGCGCGGCACGTTCTCGTGGGCGCGCACCTCGTTCCACGAGTTCACGCACGTGATCCACCTGGGCCTCTCGCACAATCGCTGCCCGCGCTGGATCACCGAGGGCATCGCCACCTGGGAAGAGACGAACCACAATCCCTCCTGGACGCGCAACATGCGCCGCGACCTCGTCGACGCGCGCGCGAACGACCAGATCATCCCCGTGCGCGAGCTCAACGGCGCCTTCCGCACCGATCGCATCCTCTTCGCCTACTACCAGGGCGGCCTGTTGTGCGAGATGTGGGTCGGGAGCCACGGCTTCCCGGCGCTGGTGCACCTGCTCGAGGCCTTCGACCGCGGGCTCGACCTCGACGAGGCCTTCCGCGAGGTCCTGAAGCAGTCGCCCGAGGAGGTCGACCGCGCGTTCGCGAAGTACGTCGACGGGTTGATCGCCGATCTGCGCATCGAGCCGCGCTGGGACGAGGGGCGCGTGGCGCGCATGCGCCTGACGCTGCCCGCCCAGCCGCCCTCCGACAAGTCCGCCCGCGCGCGCTGGTGCGAGGACTGGGTCACGGTCGCGGCGGGCTCGTACCAGTCGGGCCGGCGAGTCGACGCCGAGGAAGCCTTGCGCCACCTCGGCGCCGAAGAGTCCGCGCACCCGCGCGCGCTGATCCTGCGCGGCGAGATGGCGCTCGCAGGCAAGGACGAGCCGCTGGCGGTCGCGTCGTACCAGAAGGCCTTCGCCGCGGGCGGCGACGACTACCGCGCGCGCATGGCGCTGGCGACGCTGCTCCGGAACGGCGGCAAGCTCGACGAGGCGCTGGCGCAGGCGCAGGCCGCGAAGAAGGTCTTCCCCGGCTATCCGGATGCCGAGTTCAACGCCGAGCGGCTCGTGGCTGCGATCCTGACCGCCAAGGGCGACGCCGACGGCGCGATGGCCGAGATCGAGAAGTGGCTCGACTGGGAGTCGGGCGATTTCGACGGCCGTCTGACGGTCGCGGCCTGGCACATGTCAAAAGGCCGGCCGCAGGACGCCGCGCGCCGCCTGGACGAGGCGAACCAGATCGATCCCTTCCGTCGAAAGCTGCACGGAGCCTGGGCCGAGGCCCTGGTGGCCTGCAAGCGCTGGGAAGAGGCGCTGCGCGAGTACCGCGTCGGCCCGCTCGTGCCGGCCGATCTCGACTCCGACAAGCCGGGGGACATGAGCGATTCACGGCGCGCGCTGTGGATGGCGCACGAGGCCACCTGCCTGCGCGAGCTGGGCCGGAATGCCGAAGCCAAGGACAAGGCCGAGAAAGCGCTCGAGCTCGATCCCGGCTGCGATCTCGCGAACGAAGAGCTCGGGAAGCTGAAGTAGGGACGCTACTTCGCAGGCTCGCTGCCGTCGGAGAGCATGCGCACGAGCAGCGAATCCTGGTGCTCGCGCAGCAGGCGCTCCGTGCCCGCGACCGCGCTCGACCATGCGCCGTCGGTCGTGTCCTGGAGCACTTTGGCCAGGAGTTGCGCCGCGGCCTGGTCCTGATCGAGGAGCGGGATCGAGCCGCCGGCCTTGGGGGCCCAGACCTGGGCCGTCGCGAAGCCCTCGAGCAGATCGGCCGCGTTGCCGGGCGTGAAGTTGGCCTTGCGGCCGGGCTCGAACATCTTGCCGGCGAGCTCGAGCGCCGTGGCGACCGCGCTGAGGTGCATCACGGCCATCACATCGCGCGCCTCGTCCTGGGTGTACTCGCGCGCCAGGCGCTCGGTGAAGAGGTGCATCAGCGCCTTGCTGTTGCGGGCGAAGGCCGTCCAGGGCACGCGCTCGACGGCACCGCCGGAGCCTTCGAGCATCAGGCCTTCGACGTCGGCTGCCAGCGCGTTGCGCGCCGCCCCGCTCTTGTCGCGCGGGTCGTCGATGCCCTTGCGCCTCCAGCCGCCCTGGAATTCGCGCGTGAGCAGCGCGAAGGCGCGCTGCGCCCCGGCGATCTCGCCCTGCAGGTTCGAGAGCAGCAGCTTGGTGCTCGGCGTGCCGGTGCGCGCCGCGAGCGCCTCGATCCGCGCGCGCGCATGCTCGAGGTCGAACGTCGCGAGCTCGCGCTCGAGCGCGTCGGGGCCGCTGAGCGCCTGCGCCAGCGCGAGCGTGTCCTCGCGCGACTGCTGCGTCTGGATCTGGGTCGCGATCGAGCCCAGGTTCGAGAGTCGTTCGCGCGCGCGACGCCCGAGCTCGAAGAGCACGTCCGCGCCGATCGGCGCCTGGCCCAGCGGGAACTCGGGCAGATCGAAGACCGGGAGCAGGGCCGTGAGCTTCGACTTCGCGGCATCCTGATTGCCCCGGTCGAGGTCCTTCTGCGTGTCCTCGAGCACCGCCTTGGCGTGGTCGGCGGCCTTGGTGAAGAGCTCCTGTTGCAGGCGCGTGCACTCGGACTGGAAGACCGGATCGCCGGCGAAGGCCTCCTGGCCCGGAACGGCGCGCATGGCGAGCAGCCCGCGCCCGGGGGCCGGCGGGTTGGCGTCGAGCTGCGCGGCCGCGCGCAGCTTCTGCGCCAGCTCGAGCAGCGCCGCGTGGCGCACGCGGGCCGCCTCGCCGGCGTGCGCGAGCTCCTGCTCGAGCGCGTTGGCCCGCTCCGCCGCCTCGCTGCCCGAGGTCGAGCCGTTGAAGGTCTCCGCCATCGCGCGCAGCGCCAGGATGCGCTCGGCGGGTTCCATCTGGCGGCTGGTGATCTCCAGCAGCGCGAGGCGCGCCTTGGTCTCGAAGAGCTCGAGCTTGCTCTCGTCGCTCTGCTTGGGCGGCGTGCGCACCGGCACGGCGACCGGGGGAGGCTCCGGGGGCTGGGGCGTCGTCTTCGGCGTCACGGGCTGTGGCGTGACCAGCGGGACTTCCGGCGTTCCTTTCGGCCCGCCGACCGCGAACCAGGCCACGCCGCCCACGGCGAGCAGGCCGAGAGCTACGAGCACGCGCTTCGACGATCCTGCGGGCGCCGGCGCTTCCCCGGGCGCTGCGAGCCCCGCTTCCGCGCGCAGCGCCTCGAGCTCCTTCAGCAGCACGTTGGCCGAGGGCGTGCGTTGGGCGAGTTCCTTGCGCATCAGGCGCAGGACGATCTGGATCAACTCGGGCGGCACGTCCGGCGCGAAGCTCGCGATCGGGCGCGGCTCCTCGCGCAGCAGCGCGCGCAGGATGTCGCGGCTCGAGGCGCCCTCGTAGGGCGTGTGCGCGGTCAACAAGCGATAGGCCGTCGCGCCGAGCGCGTAGAGGTCGCAGCGCTGGTCGACCTTCTCGCCGCGCGCCTGCTCGGGCGCCATGAAGTGCGCCGTGCCGAAGACCTTTTGCTCGGCGCTGGCCTGCTCCTCGGCCTCGACGTGCGTCGCCAGGCCCAGGTCGGCGATCTTCGTCGCCCCGGCGTGGTTCTGCATCAGGTTGTCCGGCTTCAGGTCGCGATGCACGATGCCGCGCGACTCGGCGTAGGCGAGCCCGCTGGCCGCATCGCGCAGGATGCCGAGCACGGCGCGCCAGGGCAGGCGGCCTTCCTTCTGCACTCGGTCCTCGAGCGTGCCGCGGTCCATGTACTCCATCGAGAGGTAGTGCACGCCCTCGGAGAAGCCGACGTCGTAGACGGTCACGACGTTGGGATGGTTGAGCGCCGCGGCGGCGCGCGCCTCGGCCTCGAAGCGCTGCACGAATTGCGCGTCGGCGGCGAGCTTGGGTGCGAGCACCTTGATCGCGACCGGGCGCGCGAGGCGCTCCTGCAGCGCGAGGTAGACCTCGCCCATGCCGCCGCGACCGATGCGCTTCTCCAGGCGGTAGCCGGGCAGCCCCGGCAGGCCGCTGACCGGCGGCTCGGAGACGGGCGCCATCCCGCGCGGCGGCGTCTCGATCAGCTCGATCGAGGAACTGTCGCCCGCGGGCGCGAAGGCGGCGGGAGCGGCGTCAGGATTCGCCGGATCGACGATGCGCAGGCGCACGGCGCCGAGCTCGATGCGATCGCCCGCGCGCAGGCGCGCAGCCTGCACGCTGCGCCCGTTGTGGCGCGTGCCCGAGGCCGAGCCCAGGTCGCGGATCGCCCAGCCGCCGCCCTTGGCGCGCCCGATCGCGGCGTGGATCTCCGCGACGCCCGAGCCCTCGATCTGGAAGCCGGCGCGTTCCTTCGACGAGCCGAGCACCAGCGTGCCGGCGCGCGGCAGCTCGGCCGGCGGGCGGCCGCCGCCTTCGAGTTCGAGCAGCAGGCGCTCGCTCATCGCGAGAGCTCCTCGAACAGCGCGCTGCCGACGCGCACCACGTCCGCGCCCTCGGCGATCGCGAGCTCGAAATCCGCGCTCATCCCCATCGAGGTGCGGCAGTTCGGACCGAGCGCGCGCGCGTGGCGGGCGAGCTCGCGAAAGACCGTGCGCGCCGCCTCGGGGTCGGGGACGAGCGGGGCCATCGCCATCAGACCGAGGAAGCGCAGGTGCGGCATCCCGGCCAGCGCCTCGATCAGCCCGGGCAGCGCCGCAGGGTCCAGGCCCGACTTCGACTCCTCCGGCCAGAGCTTGAGCTGCACGTAGACCTCGAGCGTGCGGCCGGATTCGCCGGCGGCCTGCTCGACGAGGCGCGCGAGCTCGAGCGAGTCGAGCGAGTGCAGCACGTCGGCGACGCGCGCCACGCGGCGCACCTTGTTGCGCTGCAGATGGCCGAGGAAGTGCCAGCGCGCCTGGAGGCCGCGCTCGGCGAACCAAGCCGCCTTGCGCTCGAGCTCGTCCGCGCGGTTCTCCCCGAGATCGACGAGGCCGAGCGCCGCGAGCTCCGCGGCGCGTTCGGGCGGCACCGACTTCGTCACCGCCACCAGGGCGACGGGAGCATTCCCGTCCCGGCGGGCGGCGGCGTTCCGGATCCGCGCGCGAACCCCTGCCAGGTTGGATTCCAGCGTGGCGCTCAAGACGGGCTGCATCCCTATCGATCGACGAGAGAGCGTACCTCTATTGTGCTCCGAAGTCACCGTCGCGCCAGTGTCGAGGAGCGCCACCCAGACCCTCCGGATGCAGCAAGACGAGCCCCAGGCGCGCGCGCGTCGCCGACGTGATCGCGGAGCTCGCGGCCGGACGCACGCCGGCCACCCAGACGATCTCCTCGCCGTGCACGACGAGCGGCACGCGCGCGCGCTCGGTCGCGGGAATGCCCTCGTCCTGGAGGAAGCGCGCGAGGCGCTTCTGGCCCGGAGCTCCGAGCGCGCGGAAGCGGTCGCCCGGGCGCGGATAGCGCACGCGCAGCTCGGGCGAGTGTCCCAGCGCGTCGGCCGAGATCTCGGAGCACCAATCCTGGCGCGACGGCTCGGCTGCCGAGAGGCTGCGCTCGCAGGCGAGCGCCCGGCCGCAGGGCAGGCGCACGAAGCTGCCGGGCACGAGCGGGCGCTCGAAGTCCGGGAAGAGCTTGGCGCGCGGCGGATCGAGCGCGAGTTCCTCGGCGTTCGCGCGCAGGCTCCAGCCTCCGGGCAACATGCAGGCATGGCGCCGCTCGGCGCTGATCGCCGCGAGCACGCGGTCGAGCGTCGCGCGGGCGGGGATCGCCCCGGTGCGCTCGGCCAGGAGGCGCGCGAGCACGCGGCGAGCGAGCGGGGAGGGCAGCGCGCGCAGGCCCGCGCGCGGCAGCGTCCCGGCCCCGCTTGCGCGCGCCGCGGCATGCGCCGGTTCGCGCCATCCGAGGCCGGAGGTGAAGCCGGCGCAGTGCTCCTCGAACTCCTCGACCGCCTTCGCGAACCCGCGCAGCGCCTCGAGCGCCGCCGGTCCTCCGAGCTCGGTGAGGCGCGGCAGGAACTCGGAACGCACGCGGTTGCGCGCGAAGCGTGGCGAGAGGTTGGACGAGTCCTCGCGCCAGGAGAGTCCGCGCTCGGAGAGCAGCGCGCGGAGCTCCTCGCGCCGCAGCCGCAGCAGCGGGCGCGCGACGAGCACCTCGCGCTCCTCTCCCGGACCGCGCACCAGCCGCGCGCGCAGGCCGGGCAGACCAGCCTGCTCGCTGCCGCGCGCCCAGCGCAGGAGCAGCGTCTCGAGCGCGTCGTCGGCGTGGTGGCCGGTCAGGATCGTGCCGATGCGCGCCCGGCGCGCTTCCTCGCTCAGGGCGGCGTAGCGCGCTTCGCGTGCGCGCGCCTCGAGGCCCGCGGGCTCGGGGTCGAGCTCGATCCGGCGCAGCACGAACGGTACCGAACTCCGCGCGCAGAGTTCGCGGCAGAACGCTGCATCGGCCTCGCTCTCCGCGCCGCGCAGGCCGTGGTCCACGTGCACGGCGACGAGTCGAGGCCGCGCAGGCGCCGAGGCCGCGCAGGCGAGCAGGAAGACGCTGTCCGCACCGCCCGAGAGCGCGATCAATGCGGGCGCCTCGGGATCGAGCCCGGCGCCGCGCGCCAGACCCGCCCAGCGCAGCCCGAGCGATTCGGGCCGCTGCGTCGGCGGGGGAAAGGGCAATTCGCCGGACATCCGCGCACCAGCCTAGCCCGCGCGCGCGCCCCGCGGTGGATGGACCCCTCGGGTGCCCGCGGGTAGGCTCTTCGGCCTCGTTTTCGACGTACCCCCCCTCCAGCCCGCCCGGATCCCTCCATGCGCATCGCGATCAATGGCTTCGGCCGCATCGGACGCCTCGTCTTCCGCAACCTGCTGCAGCACCCCGACATGGAGGTCGTGCACATCAACGACCTGACGGACCCCAAGACGCTCGCGCACCTGCTCAAGTGGGACTCGGTGCACGGCAAGTTCGAGGGCACGCTCGCCTCGGACAACGAGTCGATCACGGTCAACGGCAAGCGCATCGCGATCAGCGCCGAGCGCGACCCCGCGAAGCTCCCGCACAAGCAGAATCGGATCGACTTCTGCATCGAGGCGACCGGCATCTTCGCCAGCCGCGAGGCCTGCCAGAAGCACATCGACGCCGGCGCCGGCAAGGTGATCCTGACCGTGCCGGCCAAGGACGAGATCGACGCCATGATCGTGATGGGCGTGAACCACGAGACGCTCAAGCCCGAGCACCGCATCATCTCCAACGCCTCGTGCACCACCAATTGCCTCGCGCCGCTCGCGAAGGTGCTCGACGACGCCTTCGGCATCGAGCACGGGCTGATGACGACCATCCACGCCTACACCAACGACCAGGTGATCCTCGACTTCCCGCACAAGGACCTGCGCCGCGCGCGCGCCGCGGCCTGCTCGATCATCCCGACCACGACCGGCGCGGCGAAGGCCGTGGGCAAGATCCTCCCGCAGCTCAAGGGCAAGCTCGACGGCGTCGCCATGCGCGTGCCGGTACCGGACGGCTCGATGACCGACTTCGTCGCGGTGGTGAGGAAGAAGACGACCGTCGAGGAGGTCAACGCGGCCTTCGAGGCGGCCTCGAAGACGAAGGGCCTGAAGGGCGTGCTGGTGTACGAACCGGACCCGATCGTCTCGTGTGACATCATCGGCAACCCGGCCAGCTCGATCTTCGACGTGCAGTCGACGATGGTGATGCAGGGGAACATGGTCAAGGTCGTCGCCTGGTACGACAACGAGTGGGGCTACAGCGCGCGCGTCGTGGACTTGGTGCGCTACGCGCACTCGCTCTCGGGCGCCCAGAAGCCCGCCAGCGCGACTCGCTGATCTCGGCTCCATTCGGGCGGGTCAAACCGCCGATACTCATCCTTGCAGATCTCCCAGGCGATCGAGGCCGGGAGGTCGAGGAGCGTGTCATGGACGTCATCGCTGCAGTGAAGTGTGCGCAGGAGCTGCTGCCCGGCCAGGGGCCGATCGCGGACGAGAGCGATCCGCGCTGGCAGGCGCTGCTCGTCTTGCGGCAGCACGCCGGGGATCACCCGGCGGCGGTCTGGGAGTTCGTCGAACGCTGGGGCGGCGGCGAGGAGGAGACGCTGCGTCACTCGATCGCGGTGTGCCTGCTGCAGGAACTTCTCGCGCAGCACTTCGTGGCGTACTTCCCGCTGGTCCAGGAGCGCGTGCGCGGTCAACACCGGTTCGCCGACACGTTCCGTCGTTGCAACGCCTACGGGCAGGCTGCGCTCCCGGCGCAGAAGCACGCCTTCGACGAGCTCGTGCGTTTCGCGGAGGCCTGGAGCGGCGCCGATCTCTCGGAGACGCGCTTCCGGGCGCGTGCATCGGTCGAAGTGAGGTACTAGGACCGGCGTGCGCTCGACAGGCATACAGCCCATGGACGTCGACCGCGCCATCCGCGTGGCGGAAACCCTCCTGCCCGGGGACGGGCCGATCACGGTCGAAACCGATCCGCGCTGGGTCGCGCTGCTGGCGGTGCGGGAGTTCGTGCCAGACGAGCCCGAGGCGATCTGGGAGTTCGTGAGCCGCTACGGCTGCTACAACCAGGAATTGGTGCGCCACGGCATCGCGGTCTGCCTGCTGCAGGAACTCCTCGCGCTGCACTTCGGGGTGTACTTCCAGAAGGTCGTCCGGCTGGTGCGCGAGAACAAGAAGTTCGCGGACACGTTCGCGCGCTGCACGAGGTGGGGCGAGGGCGAGGAACCCGGAAACGCCCAGGCCTTCGACGACCTGATGGCCTTCGCGCAGAATTTCCGGCGCTGATCCCGGACCGGGCGGGTTGACCCCGGGCGCGCGTTCCGCCTACGCTCCCGGGGCATGAAACTCGACGCCCGCACGCTCGATGAGCTGGAGCTCAAGGGAAAGCGCGTCCTCGTGCGCGTGGATTTCAACTGCCCGCAGGACGAAGCGGGCAAGCTCACGGACGACACGCGCATCCGCGCCGCGCTGCCGACGATTCGCGAGCTGCTGCAGAAGGGCGGCAAGCCCGTGCTGATGAGCCACCTCGGCCGGCCGAAGGGCAAGGTCGTCGAGGGGTTGCGCCTGACGCCGATGGGCAAGCGGCTCGGCGAGCTGCTGAAGTCACCCGTGCTGAAGCTCGACGAGTGCACGGGCGCGAAGGTGCTCGAGGCGATTGCGAAGGCGCCCGCGGGCACGACCGTGCTGCTCGAGAACGTGCGCTTCCACGCCGGCGACGAGTCGGGCGATGCCGCGTTCGCGAAAGCGCTCGCGGCCAACGGCGACGTGTTCGTCAACGACGCCTTCGGCGCGGCGCACCGGGACCACGCCAGCGTATGCGGAGTCGCGCGCGAGCTGCCCTCGGCCGCGGGGCGGCTGATGGAGAAGGAGATCGCGGCCTTCTCGAAGGTGCTCGACCAGCCGGCGCGGCCGCTGGTGGCGATCCTCGGCGGCGCGAAGATCTCCGACAAGCTGGATGTCGTCGACAACCTGATCGACCGCGTCGATGCGCTGCTCGTCGGCGGCGGGATGGCGTACACGTTCCTCGCCGCGCAAGGAAAGAAGGTCGGCAAGTCGCTCGTGCAGAAGGATCAGCTCGCGAACGTGACGGCGGCGCTGGAGAAGGCCAAGGGCAAGCGCGTCGAGGTGCTCTTGCCCGAGGATCACGTCTGCGCCGAGGCATTCCAGCAGGACGCGAAGGCGATCGCGGTCGGAGCGATCGACATCCCGGACGGGTTGATGGGTCTCGACATCGGCCCGCAGACACGCGCGAAGTACGCGCAGCGCATCGCCGGGGCGAAGACGGTCGTCTGGAACGGCCCGATGGGGGTCTTCGAGTGGCCCGCCTTCCGCGGCGGGACCGAAGCGATCGGCAAGGCTGTCGCCGAATGCAGCGGCTACACGGTCATCGGCGGCGGCGATTCGGTCGCCGCGATCGAGATGCTGGGGTTGGCGGCGAAGGTGAAGCACATCTCCACGGGCGGCGGCGCGAGCCTGGAGTTGCTCGAGGGGACCTTGCTCCCGGGCATCGCCGTCCTGGCGAGGAAGTAGCCGCGGGAACGGGCCTACCGAAAGTCCTCCACCCGCAGCAGGATTCGCTGATCGAACTTGCACTCGCTTCCGCCGTCGTAGTCACTCAACGCGAGTTCAATCAACATTGGCGCTTCCCCGTCCTTTGGAACGGTCGTGCGATTGATTCGCACAACACCTTCGAGGCCGCGGCCGTGACTGTAGAGTCCTCCGTCTGCGCTGGAGCGCTGAATCTCGACTCGCGCTCGAGCATCCGTGCTCGAACCGAGCGGGATCCGCGAATTGATGTGCACGCGGTTGCCCGCATCCCAATGAACCGCGATTCGCAGCTCCGTCGGGCTCGCTTGCGGAGGATCGATTCGAGTGAGTGCCCAGATGCCATCGCCCTTCGGATGCTCTCCAGGTCTCAGCGATCCTTCCATGCGCAGTCCAGGGTCGACGATCAGGGGAACTCTCGCAGGTCCGACCTCGCCGGAAACCCCCGACCGGTCGCTTACGAACCACAGCGCGCCAGCGGTCAAGCCCGCGGCAACGGTCAGTCCGAGAAACCAGGTGAGCGCTCGGGCTGGGGACGTAGGCATGCGAACGATCCTATCTCCGCTGGAGCGGGGTCGGAACCGCAGAGGCTCTTCCGTACAATCCGGTGCCGAGGCGCCTGCTTCGATCCCGATGCCCAACCCGCTCCTGATCGCGCCCTCGATCCTCTCCTGCGACTTCGCGCGCATCGGGGAGGAGCTCGCGCGCGCGGAATCAGCCGGCGCGGACTGGCACCACGTCGACGTGATGGACGGCCACTTCGTGCCGAACCTCACGATCGGGCCGCCCGTCGTGGCCGCGATCCACAAGGTCGCGCGCGCGCCGCTCGACGTGCACCTGATGATCAGCGAGCCGCTGCGCTACGCGGCCGACTACGCCAAGGCCGGCGCGCACGTCCTGACCTTCCACATAGAGACCTGCGCCGACCTGCCCGCCGCGCGCGCCGTGATCGCCGGCTTCCGCGCCGCGGGCGTGAAGCAGGTCGGGGTCTCGATCAAGCCCGACAGCGGCCTCGAGCGCATCCTGCCGCTGCTCGATTCGGTCGACCTGGTGCTGGTCATGTCCGTCTTCCCGGGCTTCGGCGGGCAGAAGTTCATGGCCGAGGTGCTGCCGAAGACGCGCGGCCTGCGCGAGCAGGGCTTCCGCGGGCGCGTCGAGATGGACGGCGGGATCAACTCCGAGACGATCGGGCGCTGCGCCGAGGCCGGCTGCGACGCGTTCGTGATGGGCTCCGCGCTCTTCGGCGCGCGCGACATGCGCACCGAACTCGCGCGCTGCCGGGAGCTGGCCCTGAAAGCGGCGCCGGGTTCCGTGCCGGCGCGCTAGACTGACCCCCGCATGACCGAGGACGAGGACATCCCCAAGGTCGAGGAAGAGGTGCTCGACGACGAGTTCGCCGGCGAGGGGCTCGGCCCCGCGCCCGACGGCGCCGTCGCGGGCGAGGAGCGCCGCCAGCGCCAGCGCTGGAAGAAGCGCGAAGTGCCCGAGGGCCTGTGGCTCAAGTGCGAGTCCTGCTCGCAGATGATCTACCGCAAGGAGCTCGAGGAGAAGGGCATGGTCTGCCCGGCCTGCGACTTCCACTTCACGCTCCCGGGGCGCGATCGCGTGGCGATGCTGCTCGACGAGGGCAGCTTCGAAGAGCACTACACGGACCTGCGCGCGCTCGACCGGCTGCACTTCAAGGACCAGATCTCGTACTCGGAGAAGGTCAAGAAGACCGAGAAGCGCACCGGCCAGAAGGAGGCCCTGATCTGCGGCACCGGGCGCATCGAGGGCCGCCCGGTCGTGCTGGCGGTGCTCGACTTCTCCTTCATGGGCGGCTCGATGGGGGAGGTCGTGGGCGAGAAGGTCTCGCTCGCGGCCGACATGGCGCGCAAGCGCCGCGAGCCGCTCTTGATCTTCACCAGCTCCGGCGGCGCGCGCATGCACGAAGGCCTGCTCTCGCTGATGCAGATGGCCAAGACCTCGGCCGCGCTGGCGACGCTCAACGAAGCCGGCGGCTTCTCGATCTGCGTGCTCACCAACCCGACCACCGGCGGCGTGACCGCGAGCTTCGCCAGCGTGTGCGACATCACGCTGGCCGAGCCCGGCGCGCTGATCGGCTTCGCCGGCCCGCGCGTGATCGCGACCACGCTCAAGCAGGAGCTCCCGCCGGGCTTCCAGCGCGCGGAGTTCCTGCTCGAAAAGGGTCAGATCGACTCGATCGTGCGCCGCGCGAACCTGCGGGCGACGCTCGCGCGCCTGATCGACTTCGGCAAGGGCGCGTTCGCGAAGTAGCGGCTACCAGACGCCGGGGACGAGCAGCCACGTGCGCGCGCTGTGCGACACCCAGGCCGCTCCGAAGTGCTTCTCGAGCACGTGCTCCTCGACGTGGATGCGTTGCCGGAGCATCGCCGCGATCGGCAGGATCGCCACGAGCAGCGCCGGCCAGCTCTGGAGCAGCATCCCCAGGCCGAAGAAGGTCAGCAGCGAACCCGTGTAGGACGGATGGCGCAGGATCCGGTAGGGGCCGCGCCGCACTAGCTCGTGACCCTCGTGGATCGCGACATCGACGGTGAAGAAGCGGCCCAGGACGAAGATCGCCCACCAGCGCAGGCCGATGCCGAGCGCGAAGAGTGTGAGCGCGAGCCCCTCCGTCCAGCCCTCGAGTTCGAAGCTTCCGAACTGGACCGTGCTCCTGATCGTGATCGCGGCCACGATCGAGACCACGACTGCAATCCAGACGGCAGCGAGCGTGCCGCGGTCGTGCGAGCGCGCCCGGACTCGATTCGATCGCCGGATCAGGGCCAGCCCGATCTCGGAGGCCCCGAACGCGAGGCCCAGTCCCAGGATTAAAAGCATGCAATAGTCTAACGCGGGCGCGAAAAACGCATCACCCAGCTGTCGAAGGCCATCGGGGCGGCCCCGCCGAGGAGCGCACCTGCGCAGCGGTTGAGCGCCAGCAGAGGCCGGTCCAGGAGCCCCCCGAGACGCGTCTCATTCCAATGGAGAATCTGAGGGACCGGGAAGCTGCACTGGTACCCGCGCTGCGCCTCCCAGACCAGCCCGCGGCGCTCGAGCTCCTGGCGCACCGCTGAAGGGGTGGGCGCGTTGAGCTCGCGGATCGGCAGCAGCGCACGCGACGCCCGGCGGCGCCGCATGCCGCGCGAGCGGGGCTGCAGGTCGCCCAGCACGAGCGTCCCGCCGGGGGCGAGCGCGCGCACGAGGCCGTCCAGGAAGCGCGCCGGGTCGGGCGAGAAGCTGATCACACCCGAGCACACGACGAGCTCGAAGGCCGGCTCGCCCGCGGCCGGGAAGGGCGGATCCTCGCCGAAGCCCGCGCGGCCGGTGAAGCGCCGGATGCCGGAGGCGCGTGCGTTCGCTTCGGCGTGGCGCAGCATCTCGGGGCTGGCGTCGAACGCGCTCAGCTCCTCGGCGCCGGCGTGCAGCGCGGCCTCGATGCCGACCCAGCCGGCGCCGCAGCCGAAGTCGAGCACCGTTCGCGCGCGCGCGGCGCCCGAGAAGAGCGCGACGTGCCGCCGCATCCAGCGGAAGTGCGCGTAGCCGGGCTGGCCGCTGGCCGGGTTCCAGCCGCCGGCGTTCTGATCGAACTTCTGCTGCGTCGCGCCGGGCGAGAGCAGGTGTGTGCGGCGGCGCGCGACGAGCAGCGCGGCGCGCGTGCCTGTCGCGCCGCGCAGGCGCGTGTCGCCCGCGACGCTGCTGCGCACGATCCCGTCCTGACCGAGGTGGTAGACGACGCCGACGTGCAAGAGCGGCCAGAGCGCGTCGCGCCAGCGCGCCAGCTCGCGCGGCTCACGCCGCCCCACGAGCTCGAGCAGCAGCATCCCCGATGCGGAGACGTTGGCCTCGGCGAACTCCGCCACTTCGCCCGCCAGCGCGACGGGATCGCGTGCGGAGTCCGGCAGCGCTGCCAGCGCATCGCCCGGAGCGGCCTGCGGGGCGCCCGGCAGGGCCAGTTGCTCCCCGGCGACCCCGAGATCCTCGAGCGCGAGCGACAAGGCCAGGAGGCGCGGGGACTGGAGCATCGAGGCGGCGGATTCTACGCGCCGGTGGGCTCGCGCTCGCTGCGGATCGCGAGCGAGAGGCTGTAGCCGGTCTCCTCGCCCGCGCAAAAGACGGAGTGCATCGCGGTGAGCTCCGGTCCGTGATTGGGGAGCAGCAGCGCGTCGCCGGCGTGCAGCAGCAGCGCGTGTCCCGCGTCCGCCAGGAGCGAGCTGAACTCCGGACCGTGATTCACCAGCTGCGCCAGGCGCCCGCAACCGGGCAGCCCGAGCTCGCGCACGAGACCCTCGTCGTCCGCGACGAGTTGCTGCAGGTTCCGCAGATCGCGCGCGGAGGGTGCGAGACGCGCGCGCACCCAAGGCAGCTCGCCGTCGCCGATCACCTCGACGAACTCGCGCACGCGCAGAGCGAGGTCCTGCGTCGAGAGCGCGAGCCAGAACGTGGCGCCGCTGAGCTGCACGTAGCACACGCCCAGCTGGCCGGTGTCGCGGCCGTCCTCGTGGAAGGCGTCGTGGTGAAACAGCGCGCCGCCCTCGGGCGCGTTCCAGTAGGCGATCGCCTGCGTCAGCAGCGCCGGCTCGCCGATCAGGCCCTCGATACGCGCGCGCAGCTGCGGGTCTGCGACGGCGGCCGCGGCGCAGGGCAGCACCGCTGCAGCCAGGCGCGCGACGAGCCGCTGGCGCAGGAGGTCGCCGCTGGCGTCGTCCTCGCGCTCGCGGCCGAACGAGACGCGCACGCGCAGCGAGCGGTCCTCGTCGAAGGTCGAGAGCCAGCCGGACTTGAGCCACAGGTCCTGCACCTTGCGCCCGCGCGGCGTGGGCGGCGGCGAGGCGAGGTAGACGCGCTCGAGATCGCGCTCGGGATCGTCGAAGGGGCGCGTGCGCGGCAGGACCTCGAAGGCCTCGCCGGCGCGCGCGATGCGCTGCGCGACGAAGGGGCGCAGGCCGCCGCCCTCGCACAGCTCGCTGTGCAGCCGATCGGCGAGCGCGAGCTCGTCGCGCTCGGACTGCAGTAGCGAACGCGCGATCCCGGGCAGCGCGATCGGCCGGGCCGCGAGCCAGCGGCCGGCGAGTTGCGCGAGCGCGGGCGCGGATCCGGCGGGCGCGAGCACGGCGTATTCGCCGTGGAACTGGCCACGGCGCGCGAGCGAGAGGCGCTCGCGCACGAGCGGCTTCAGCGCGCGCGTGAAGTCGGCGTCCTCCTGGCCGCGGACCGAGACGACGGGCGCGGCACCCGGGCAGTGGTCGCGGTCGGGAGCTCCGAGCAGGTCGGCGAGCAGGTCCACCGAGTCAATCTACGTCGCGCCGAAGGGACGCGCGAGCTAGGGTGGCGGACCCGAATGGACCCCCGCTTCCTGCCGCAGAGCTGGCGCGTGCGTGGCCTGGAACTCCCCGTGGATGCCGATCCGCAGGAGCTCGTCGGGCTCGTCGTGCGCTCGCTCGGCATCGAGCCCGAAGCGCTGCGCGCCTTCCGGCTCGTGCGCAGGTCGCTCGATGCGCGGCGCAAGGACGGCGATCACCGGCTGCGCTTCGTGCACCAGGTCGAGATCGCGCTCGATCGCGGGTTCCGCGGAGATCGTTTCGCGCGCGCGTGCAAGTCGGGCCATGTCGTCGCCGCGCCGCCCGCCTCGAGCGTGTTCCCCGACGGACCGCACGCGAGCCTCTCCGGCGCACGCGTCGCCGTGCTGGGCGCCGGCCCGGGCGGGCTCTTCGCGGCCTGGATGCTGGCGCACGCGGGGGTCGCGGTCGAAGTCTACGAGCGCGGCTCGCCGGTCGAACGCCGCGGGCGCGAGCTGGTCGCCTTCCATCGCTCGCGCGTGCCCAACCCCGAGTCGAACCTGCTCTTCGGCGAGGGCGGCGCGGGCACGTACTCCGACGGCAAGCTCTACACGCGCGTCGAGGACGCGCTCGAGCTGCCGATCCTGGAGGAGCTCGTCGCCTGCGGTGCGAGCCCCGAGATCCTCTTCGATGCCCGTGCGCACGTCGGCACGGACAAGCTGCACCGCGTGCTGCCGCGTCTGCGCGCGCGCCTCGAGGCGCTGGGCGTCCAGTTCCACTGGAACACGCGCGTCGAGGGCCTCGTCGTCGCGGCTGCGCACGTGCGCGCGCTGCGCACGAGCCGCGGCGAGGCGCCCTGCGATGCGCTCCTCTTCGCCTGCGGGCACAGCGCGCGCGACACCTGGAGCTGGCTCGCCGAGGCCGGCGTCGCGCTCGAGGCGAAACCATTCCAGCTCGGCCTGCGCATCGAGCACCCCCAGGAGCTCGTCGACCGCGCGCAGCTCGGCCAGGGGCCGCTCGCGGCCTGCGTCGCGCCTTCGTACTACCAGCTCGTCGCGCGCGCCGAAGCGGGCAGCGCGCCGGCCTTCTCCTTCTGCATGTGCCCGGGCGGCCGCATCGTCGCCAGCGTGAACGAGCCGGGCTACCTGTGCACCAACGGCATGAGCAACTCGCGCCACTCGTCGCGCTTCGCCAACGCCGCGCTGGTCGTGACGCTCGACCCGCGTGCCGACGGCGGCGGAGCGCTGGCGGGCGTCGAGCGTCAGCGCGCGCTGGAACGCAGCTTCTTCGAGGCCGGCGGCTCGGACTACAGCGCCCCGGCGCAGCGCGCGAGCGACTTCCTCGCCGGGCGCGAGTCGCGCGGCGCGCTCGTCTCGAGCTACCGCTTCGGCTGCGTGCCCGGGCGGCTCGACCGCTTGCTCGACGAGCCGCTGCGCGCGGCGCTGGCGCGCGCGCTGGCGCGATTCGAGCGCTCGATCCCGGGATTCAGCGGCGATCAGGGACTGTTCGTGGGCCTCGAGTCGCGCAGCTCGGGTCCGGTGCGCGTCCCGCGCGAGCCGCTCACGTTGCGCGCGCGCGGCTTCGAGAACCTCTACCCCGTGGGCGAGGGCGCGGGCTGGGCGGGCGGGATCATGAGCGCCGCGATCGATGGTGCGCGCGCCGCGCGGGCGCTGCTCGTGCACGGCCTCGCTAGGCCCGCACGCGCAGGCTAGAGTGAAGCTCATGAAGCAGCGTTCCGCACCCGGTCCGAGGGAATCCCCCGAACGCCGCAAGGTGACGACCAAGAGCCTGCAAGACATGAAGCAGCGCGGCGAGCGCATCGCGGCGCTGACAGCCTACGACCAGCTCATGGCCGAGCTCGTCGACCAGTCGGGCATCGACCTGATACTCGTCGGCGACTCGGTCGCGATGGTCATGCAGGGCCACGAGACGACGGTCGGCGTGACGCTCGAGCAGATGCTCTACCACTGTGCGCTCGTCGCGCGCGGCGTGACGCGCGCGCTGGTCGTGGGCGACATGCCCTTCATGTCCTTCCAGGTCAACGCCGACGAGGCGCTGCGCAACGCGGGCCGGATGGTCAAGGAATCCGGCGTCGAGGCGGTCAAGCTCGAGGGCGGCGCGCCGATCTGCGCCACCGTGCGGCGCATCGTCGACGTCGGCATCCCCGTGATGGGCCACCTTGGCCTGACACCGCAGTCGATCCACCAGTTCGGCACCTACCAGGTGCGCGCGACGACGCCCGAGGAAGCTGCGGAATTGCGCCGCGATGCGCAGGCGCTGCAGGATGCCGGCGCCTTCGCGCTGGTGCTCGAGAAGGTGCCCGCCGCGGTCGCGCGCGAGATCTCGAGCGCGCTCACGATCCCCGTGATCGGGATCGGGGCCGGACCCGGATGCGACGGCCAGATCCTGGTGACGCACGACATGCTCGGGCTCTACACGCGCTTCCACCCGCGCTTCGTCCGGCGCTACGCCGAGCTCGCGGTCGAGATGCGAAAGGCTTTCCAGCACTTCGTCGGCGACGTGAAAGCGCACGAATTCCCTTCGCAGGGCGAGAGCTACTAGGCCGCCTGGAAGTTTGCGGATGCGCTGGAGTTGGCCGCGACTCCCGGCCGAATCCAGTCGCGATGAACGACCAGCAGCAGATCGACGAGATCTTCCAGCGCATCGCCGGCGATCTGTCGATGATCGCCGACCGCGAGTTGAAGGTGCACAAGGCCGCGGTGCAGCGCGCGCGCGCGAAAGTGGCCGGCGCCAAGTGCGTGCACATCTCGTTCAAGCTCGGGTTCGCCCACGCCGGCCAGCTGGCGCACGGCTGCCTGCTCGTGCCGCTCTCCGAGGCCAGCGCGTTGGCGGGCTCGATGATGATGCTCTCCGACGAGGCCGTACAGACGAAGCGCGCCGAGACCACGCTCGACGGCCCGACCAAGGAGGCGCTGCTCGAGATCGGCAACTTCATCGGCGGCGCGGCCGAGGCGGCGCTGCGCAGCCTGGGCCTCGAGGAGGCGCGCGTGCGCTCCGAGAGCTGCCAGGGCGTCAAGGCCGACCTGCGCCCGGCCTTCGCCTACAAGGAAGGCACGCCGCTGCTCGTCGGCCGCACGCAGGCGCAACTCGGCGCCGGGCCGGCCTTCGAGCTGATCCTGATGCTGCCCGTGCTCGAGCCCGCCGGCCTCAGCGCTGCGGCGGCGGCTTGAGCGCCTTGCCGAGCAGCGCGCCCAGGTTCGTGCCGACCTTGTGCGGCGCCTGCGTGTTCAGCGCCTGATCGATCTCGCGCGCGTCGACGGAGTCCTCCGAGCCGAGCAGCGCGCCGCGCGAATCGAGGCGCGAGAGCGAGAGCCGCTGGCGCTCGGGTTCGATCGCGCTGATGCGCACCGAGAGCTCCTGGCCCGGCTTGACGAGCTCCGAGGGCCGGCGCACGCGCTCCTTGCCCATCTGCGAGACGTGCAGCAGGCCTTCGAGCCCGGGCGCGAGCTCGACGAAAGCGCCGAAGTCCGTCAGGCGCGTGATGCGGCCGTTGACGACCATGTCGACCGAGTAGCGCTGCGCCACGCCGTCCCAGGGATCGGGTTCGAGCGCCTTCATCGACAGGCCGACGCGCTTGCCGCCGTCCTTGATCTCGAGGATCACGGCTTCGACCGTCTCGCCCGGCTTGAGCGCGCTGGCGGCGTTCTCGACGCGCTTGCGCGAGATGTTCGAGACGTGCACCAGCCCTTCCAGGCCGCCCCCGAGATCGACGAACGCGCCGAAGGACTCGACGCGCACGACCTTGCCCGAGATCTTCTGCCCGGCCGAGTAGCGCCCGACGCTCTCCTTGCGCTGTTCGTCGCGCTCGCGTTCGACCAGCGCGCGCCGCGAGAGCAGCACGCGCCGGCGGCCGGGGTCGATCTCGAGCACCTCGCAGACCAGCGTCTGGGTCAGCAGCGAAGCCAGCGCCTCGCCCGGACGCAGCCCGGCCAGCGAGGTCGGCATGAAGGCCGCCAGCGTTCCGATGCGCAGCTCGAGCCCGCCCGTGTTCTGGCCCGTGACGCGCGCCTTGACCAGCGCTCCGACCTCGAGGTCGGCCGCCGTGCTGAGCTCCTGCGCCGCGCGGCGCGAGAGCTTCCACAGGTCGTCCTCGCGCCCGTTGAGCTTGAACTCGAACACGTCGCCGATCTTCGGCGGGCTCTCGAATTCGGCCAGGGAGGCGACACCCTGCATGCGCGGCCCGAGCTCGACGAAAACGTCCGCACCGCTGACGCCGACCACCTGCCCGCGCACGAGCTCGCGCGCGCCGCCGGGGCGCGACTTCGGCAGGCCGATCTCCTGCAGGTCGACGCCCTCGAGCGCGGCCTCGATCTCGGCCGAGAGCGGGTCCTTGTCGTCGCGTGCCTGTGCGCTCATGCGGGACTGGAATTCTACCGCCGATGCACGGAAGTCGTGCTGGCCTGCGCCGAGGCCCAGAGCACGATCTCGCCCACGTTGACGTGCGCGGGCCTGGTCAGCGCCCAGAGCACCGCCTCGGCGACGTCTTCGGGCCGCAGCGGATCGACGCCCTGGTAGACCGCGCGCGCCTTGGCCTCGTCGCCGCGCAGCCGGATCTGGCTGAACTCGGTGAAACCGACCATGCCCGGATCGACGGTCGTGAAGCGCACGCCGCTGCCGACGTGCTCGAGGCGCAGCGCCTCGTAGATCGCGCGCACGGCGTGCTTGCTCGCGCAATAGACGCCGCCGCCGGGATAGACCTGCCGCCCGGCGACGCTGCCGATCAGCACGACGTCGCCGCGGCCGCGCTGCAGCATCGCGGGCAGGATCGCGCGCGTCACGTGCAGCAGACCCATGACGTTCGTGTCCATCACGCGCGACCACTCCGCGGGATCGCCCTGGGAGAGCTTGTCGAGTCCGAGCGCTAGACCGGCGTTGTCGACCAGCAGGTCGATCCCGAGCCCGGAGAGCTGCGCCTGGACCGCGGCGTTGTCGCGGATGTCGAGCGCCACGGGGTGCGCCCGCGGGAGCTCGTCTGCGAGCGCCTGCAGGCGCTCCAGACGACGTGCGACGAGCCAGACTTCGGCGCCGGCCTGCGCGAGCGCGCGCGCGGTGGCCGCTCCGATGCCGGCGCTGGCGCCCGTGACGAGCGCGCGCCGGTTCGCGAGGGGGAGCTGCATGCGCGAGCATCCTACGCGTTGTGCACCCGGGAAAAAGCTTCGTGCCCTGCGCCTTCAGAATGGCAGGCCGGATCCCCGATGAGGGTTCATCCCCAACGCCCTCCCCACGTGATCCTCAGCTGCCTGCGCCTGTTCTCCGCCGTGCTCCTCGGCATGGGGGAGGTTTCGCCGACTCCGGTCCAGGAGCAAGCGTGCCTCTACACCAACGGGCGGATCCTGCTCAATGACGGGCGCGGCACGGCGGTCAGCGCGTTGCTCGAGCGCGACGGCAAGGTGGTCGCGGTCGGGAGCGCAGAGGAACTCGGCCGGCGCGCCGAGGCCAAGAATGCGCTGCGCATCGACCTCCAGGGCGCCGTCGCGCTGCCGGGCCTGCAGGACGCGCACGTCAGCCTCGATGCGATGATCGAGGGCCAGGAATGGCTCGACCTGGCGGAATGCACGAGCTACGCGCAGGTGATCGAGCGCGTCAGCGCGCGCGCTGCGCAGCTGCCTGCGGGAAGCTGGATCCTCGGCCAGGGCTGGGACCAGAACAAGTGGAGCGGCCACCAGCTGCCGCATCATCTGCTGCTCAGCGCGCAGGTGCCGAAGCATCCGGTGTACCTCGAGCACTCGGCCGGCGAGCTCGCGCTGGTGAATGCGCTGGCGCTCGAGAAGGCCAAGCTCGACGGGGTCATGGATCCGCCGCTGAAGGTGCAGGGCGGTCGCGTGCTGGCCGACGAACAGCGCCGCGCCAGCGGCCTCTTGGTGCAGGAAGCGCGCCAACTCGTGCGCGTGCTCTTCCCGGCGCTGCCGGCCGAAAAGCGGCTCAAGGGCCTGCTGGCCGTGCAGCAGCTGCTCCTGGCCGAGGGCCTGACCTGCGTGCACGACCATGGCACCTCGCCCGAGCTCTTGAAGCTGCTGCGCGACCTGCGCGCGAAGAACTCGCTGCGCTTGCGCGTCGTCTGCTACCCCGACGTCTCGAGCGACGCCCAGGTGGGGAACTGGCCCAGCGGTCCGCAGACCGATGCGCCGCTCGATCTGCTCTCCGTCCCCGGCGTGCGCCTGTGCCTGGACGGGCCGGTCTCCGCGCGCGCGGCGGCGCTGCTGCAAGCCTACGCCGATGCGCCCAAGGAGCGCGGAACGCTGCTGATGGAGGAGGAGCGCTTCTCGGCGCGCCTCTCGCAGGCGGCGCAGGCGCGCTTGCAGCCGGTGATCGAGGCCCACGGCGACCGCTCGGCGCGCCTCGCGCTCGACACGCTGGAACGCATGTACGCGGGCTACGCCTCCGCGCGCGCGCTGCGACCGCGCGTCGAGGGCGTGCAGGTCGTCTCGCCCAAGGACTGGCGGCGCTTCCCGGATCTTTCCGTATTGCCCTGCATGCAGCCTTCGCGCTGGCTGCGCGACGTCGCCGGGTTGGCGGATGCACTCGGCCCCGAGCGCTTCGCGGGGACGCAGGCCTGGCGCATGCTCGCACCGGACCTGCAGCGCATCGCCTTGGGCAGCGGCGCGACGGAACCGCAGGCCGCGAGCCTCCGGCACACCTTCTATGCCGCGCGCGTGCGCCCCGGCGCCGAGCTGCTCGAGGGGGCCGACACCTGGCAGGCCGTCGACGCCGCCAGCGCGCTGAACGCGATGACCAGCGGCGCGGCCTGGGGCTGCTTCCAGGAGCAGCGTCGCGGCCGGCTGATGCAGGGCTTCCAGTGCGACATGACCGTGCTCTCGCTCGACCCGCTGCAGGCCAAGCCCGAAGACGTGCTGCGCGCGCGCGTCAAGCTGGTCGTGATCAACGGCGACGTCGTCTGGCGCGCGCGCTAGCCGAGCCTGCGCGCCGCGGTGTACGCTGGCGGCATGGTCGAGATCCGGATCCACTACGAGGGCGGTCTGCGCACGCGCGCCGTCCATGGTCCTTCCTCCGTCGCGCTGCAGACCGACGCGCCGGTCGACAACCACGGCCGTGGCGAGAGCTTCTCGCCGACCGACCTCGTCGCGACGGCGCTCGGCACCTGCATGCTGACCACGATGGGCATCGTGGCCGAGCGCCACGGCTGGAAGATCGAGGGCAGCAGCGTGCGCGTGGTGAAGAGCATGGTCAGCGAGCCCGCGCGCAAGATCGGCAAGCTCGAGGTCTGGATCCGGATGGCGGGCGAGCACGACGAGCGCGCGCGGGAGACGCTCGAGCGGACGGCGCTGCACTGCCCGGTGCACCAGAACCTGCGCGCGTCGGTCGAGCTGCCCGTGCATTTCGAGTGGGGAGCGCCCGCGGCCCGGGCCTGAGGCGGACGTGGCGCGCCTTCTCGCGCGGGACCTCGTCTTCGAGTACCCCGGTCCGATCCGGGCCGTCGCCGGGCTCGACCTCGCCGTCGACGGCGCGGAGCTGGTGTGCCTGATCGGCCCGAACGGTTGCGGCAAGAGCACGTTCCTGCGCCTGTGCGCCGGGCTGCTCGTGCCCGCGCGCGGACAGGTCGAGCTCGACGGCCACGCGGCGAGCGCGCTCGCGCCGCGCCTGCGCGCGCGCCGCGTCGCGCTCGTGCCCCAGTACCTGCCCGCGCTGCCCGAGGTGCGCGTCTCTGACTTCGTGCTCTCCGGACGCTACGCGCAACTGGAGCGCTGGAACCGCGTCTCGGCGCACGACGAGGCGCTCGTACACGAGGCGCTCGAGGCCTGCGATGCGTCGGAGTTCGCGCAGCGCGGCCTGGGCGAGCTCTCCGGCGGCCAGCGCCAGCGCGTGCTGATCGCGCGTGCGCTGGTGCAGGAGGCTCCGGTGCTCCTGATCGACGAGCCCACGGGCGCGCTCGACCCCGAGCACCAGATCCGCGTCTTCGAGCTGCTCGAGCTCTCGCGCTCGCGCGGCAGCACGGTCGTGGTCGCGACGCACGATCTCAACCTCGCCGGGCAGTTCGCGACGCGGCTGGTCTTGATGCGCGAGGGCCGCGTCGTCGCCGACGGCTCCGCGAGCGCGGTCCTGCGCCCCGAGGTCCTCGCGCCGGTGTACGGCCCGCACCTGCACTACGGCGAGCACACGCTCGCCGCGGGCGGCTCACAGCCCTTCGTGATGCCCTGGAGGGGCGCCTGAGATGTCGGAGCGCTCCTCGCTGGTCGACGAACGCCTCGGTCCCTACCTCGCCGCGCACGCGCGCGCGGACGACGCTTTCCTCCTCGAACTCAAGGCCGCGGCGCGCGAAGCAGGTATCCCGCCGATCTGGATCGCGCCCGAGCAGGCCGCCTTCGTCGAGCTGCTCCTGCGTGCGATCGGCGCGCGCGAGGTGCTCGAGATCGGCACGCTCGCGGGCTACGCGGCGATCCGCATGGCGCGCGCCCTCGGGCCCGCGGGGCGCGTGCGCACGCTCGAGCTCTCCGCGCAGCACGCCGCGTTCGCCCGCAGCTGGATCGCGCGCTCGGACGTCGCCGGCCGCGTCGAGGTGATCGAGGGCGATGCGCGAGCGAACCTGCCGGCGATCGCCAGCGCGAGCGTCGACGCCTGCCTCGTCGACGCGGACAAGGCGGGCTATCCCGCCTACCTCGAGCAGTGCGCCCGCATCCTGCGGCCGGGCGGCCTGGTGCTGGTCGACAACGCGTTCGCCTTCGGCCAGCTCTTCGACGAGCGGCCGAGCGATCCAGACGTCGCGGTCGTGCGCGCCTTCAACGAGCTCATGGCGCGTGCGAGCGAGTTCGAGAGCGTGATCGTCCCGCTGGGCGACGGTCTGTGGGTCGGCCGTCGGCGCTAGGGCATCGCCAACACGAAGTCGGCCAGCGCCAGGCGCTGCGCCAGTGTCAGGTACGGGTAGTCGACCATCGGCAGCGAGTACTTCGCAGCCTGCTGGAGCAGGCGCTCATCGCGCTCGATCGTCGCCGACGGCTTGGCGATGTAGGCCGCGATCTTCTCGCGCGTCCAGAAGCCCTTCTTGCCGTGCAGCGTCGGTCCGAGGTTCGTGCCGCTGCCGTCCGCGGCGTGGCACTGGATGCAGTTCTGTTCGCGGTAGAGCGCCGCTCCGTCGGGCGGCGCAGAGCTTTGCGGATCCTCGGAGCAGGCTGCGACGAGCAGCACCGCGCACGCGGCCAGGATGGACGTTCGACGCATGGGTCCCTTAGACTGCCGGGCCATGGCCGCCCGGAGCAAGCAGGAGGGTGCAGCAGAGCCGCAAGAATCCGGTTTCGACCAGCGTCTCGAGCGACTCGAGGCGCTCGTCGGCGAACTGGAGAACGGCGGCCTGGGCCTCGAAGCCTCGATCGCGCGCTACCAGGAGGGCGTGCGGCTGCTGCGCGAATGCCGCACGACGCTGGAGTCGTTCCGCAAGCGCGTCGAGGAACTGGCGGCCGACGGCACGAGTGCTCCCTACCCCGGCGATCCGGACGCGCGGGCGGAGGGCGGGTGAGCGAGCTCGGAGACTGGCTGGAGGAGACGCGCGCGTGGACCGAGCGGCTTCTCGAGCATGAGCTTGTGAAGCTCGAGCAACTCGGAGCGCCGCGCCGGCTTCTCGAGGCGATGCGGCACCCGCTCCTGGGCGCGGGAAAGCGCCTCCGTCCAGCCCTCGTGCGTCTGGTGTGCCAGCACTTCGGCGGCAAGGACGAGGCGGCCGCTGCTCCCGCGGTGGCGATCGAGTTTCTGCACACCTACAGCCTGGTCCACGACGACCTGCCGTGCATGGACGACGACGACCTGCGCCGCGGCCGGCCGACGTGCCACGTCGTCTTCGGTGAGGCACTCGCGGTGCTTGCCGGAGATGCGCTTCTGACCCAGGCGTTCGCTCGCGTGGCCTACTCTGAGAACCACGTTGCCGTTTTGGCGGACGCAGCGGGTGCTCTCGGCATGGTCGGCGGACAAGCCCTCGACCTCGACCCTGCGAGCGTTGCAGCCGGTCGCGAACGCGTCGAGGAGATTCACTCCCGCAAGACGGCCATGCTCCTGGGCGCCGCGGCCGAGATGGGGGCGATCGCGGCTGCGAGGCACGAGTTTGAGCGGATCAGTGCCTCCCAGTTCGGGGAGGCGCTCGGGCGCGCGTTCCAGGCAACCGACGACATCCTCGATGTGACGGGTTCCCCTTCGAGCCTGGGCAAGACGCCTGGAAAGGACGCACGTGCCGACAAGCCGACGCTGGTCGCGTCTCTTGGGCTCGAAGGTGCCCGGGCGCGGGCCAGGCAGCTTGCAGACGACGCCAGGAGAGCCGCCTCGGCTCTCGGAGCGCGCCCCGGGGACCGCATCAACGCCCTCGTGGACCTCGTGCTCGACCGCGAGCGTTGAGCGGGGGATACTGGAGACTCGCGGAATGAAGCCCACCCCGAATCCGGCGCCCCGACTCGAAGGCGCGGAGTTGCTCGCCTCCCTGCCCTCGCCTGCGGAGCTCAAGCGGCTCGAGGCGGAGGATCTCCCGCGCGTCTGCGCGGCGATGCGCACGTTCCTGCTGGAGTCGGTCCAGCGCACGGGCGGACACCTCGGATCGAACCTCGGGACGGTCGAGATCACGACCGCGCTGCACTACGTCTTCGACTTCCGCCGCGACCGCCTCGTCTTCGACGTCAGCCACCAGTGCTACCCGCACAAGATCCTGACCGGCCGGCGCGAGATCTTCGGCTCGCTGCGCCAGTCCGGAGGGATGTGCGGCTTCACGCACCCCGAAGAGTCGGACTACGACCTGTTCCACACCGGGCATGCCGGCACCGCGATCAGCCTGGCGCTGGGCCTCTCGCTGGCGAGCCAGCACGAGCCGCGCCCGCCCAGCGTGGTGGCGCTGGTCGGTGACGCCGCGCTGGGCGCCGGCGTCGCCTTCGAGGGCCTCAACCACGCCGCCGCGAGCGGCGCGCGGCTCCTGGTGGTGCTCAACGACAACGAGTGGTCGATCTCGAAGTCGGTCGGCGCGCTGGCGCGCTACCTCTCGAAGATCCGCTCGAATCGCCTCGTGCAGCGCGCAGGGCAGGAGGTCAGCGGCCTGATCGCAGCGATCCCGGTCATCGGGCCGAGAGTCGACCGCGCCTGGCAGCAGTTCGGCGAAGTGCTGCGTCACGCGGTCGTCCCCGGACACATCTTCGAGGAGCTCGGCGTCACCTACGTCGGTCCGATCGACGGCCACGACGTCGAGCTCCTGGTCGAGCACCTCGAACGCGTGCGCGCGCTCGACGGCGTCGTGCTGCTGCACATCCTGACCGAGAAGGGCAAGGGCCACCCCAAGGCCCCGACGCATCCCGAGCGCGTGCACGGCGTCAAGGCCGCCGAACCGCAGAAGGACGCGGCCGCGGAGTCGGCCAAGCTCGCGCCGGCCGGGGTGCACGTCCCGCGCACGAACGGACCTGCGTACACGAAGGCCTTCGCCGATGCGCTGCTGCGCATCGCCGAACGCGACGTGCGCGTGCACGCGATCACGGCCGCGATGCCCAGCGGAACGGGTCTGGACGCGTTCGGCGAGCGCTTCCCGGCGCGCTTCCACGACACCGGCATCACCGAGCAGCACGCGCTGGCGATGGCGGCCGGGATGGCGAAGGGCGGCCTGCGCCCGATCGCGGCGATCTACTCGACGTTCCTGCAGCGCGGCTACGACCAGGTCTTCCAGGAGATCGCGCTGCAGCATCTGCCGGTCGTCATGGCGCTCGACCGCGCGGGTCTCGTCGGCGGCGACGGCCCGACGCACAACGGCGTCTTCGACCTGGCCTTCCTGCGCACGCTGCCCGGGATGGTGCTCGCGGCGCCGCGCGACGCCGGCGACCTCGAGCGCATGCTCGAGCTGGCCTTCCGGCAGGACGCGCCGTTCGCGCTGCGCTTCCCGCGCGACAACTGCCCGGCCGAGGAGCGCATCCACCGCAGCGAGCGCGCGGCGATGGAGCCGGGCAAGGCCGAGATCCTGTGCGAGGGCGAGGGCCTCGTGATCTGGGCCTACGGCGCGCTGGTCAATCAGGCGCTCGAGGCGCAGGAGCGTTTGGCGCAGCGCGGCCTGCAGGTCGGCCTGGTCGACGCGCGCTTCGCCAAGCCGCTCGATGTCGAGCTGCTCGGGCGCCACGCGCAGCAGTACCGCTGGATCCTGACGCTGGAAGAGCACCAGCGTTCGGGCGGTTTCGGTTCGGCCGTGCTCGAGGCGCTCAATCAGCTGCCCGGCGCCGGCGCGCGCGTGCGCATGCTGGCCATCCCCGACCGCTTCATCGAGCATCGCACGACGCGCGAGGAACAGCTGGCGGACCTGGGCCTCGACGCCGAGGGCATCGAACGCGCGGTGCGCGCGCTGCTCGCGCCGGTGCAGGTCTGAGGCGATGAAGCACAAGCCCGGATCGAAGAGCGCGGCACGCGGCGACTCTGGCGGTGCGCCTGCGGGCGCCGGAAACGCCTCCGCGCGAGCCGGAAACGCGCCCGCGGGCGCCGCAAGCGGGCCCGCGGTCGCGATCCAGCGCGTGCTGGTGCTCGCAGACGGTCGCAAGCCCAGCGTGCGCGAGCTGCTGCGCAAGATGTCCACCTGGCTCGAGGCGCGTGTGAAGGTGCAGGTCGTCGACGACGTGCGCGCCTTCGGCGAGCTGCCGCCCGAGAAGCGCGGCGTGCGTCCCGATCTGGTCGTCGTGCTCGGTGGCGACGGCACGATCCTCGCAGCCGTGCGCGCCTTCGCGGACGCTCCCGTGCCCACGCTGGGGATCAACTTCGGACGCGTGGGCTTCCTGACCTCGGCCGAGTCGGCGCACTGGCAGGAGGTGCTCGAGGGGATCCTGGGCGGCAAGCAGCAGCTCGAGCCGCGCCTGCGCTTGCAGGCCGAGCTCCGGCCGCGCGGCAAGGCCCCGGTGAAGGTGCTCGCGCTGAACGACATCGTGCTCACGCGCGGCGCCTTCCAGGGCATGCTCGAGCTGGCGCTCTCCGCGGGCGGCCGTTGGGTGACCGACTACCGCGCCGACGGCCTGATCGTGGCGACGCCGAGCGGCTCGACGGCCTATTCGCTCGCAGCCGGCGGACCGGTCCTCTCGCCGACGCTCGAGGCGCTGGTCGTGACGCCGATCTGTCCGCACAGCCTTTCGCACCGCCCGATCGTGCTCGAGCCGGACGGGGAGCTGGTGCTCGAGCTCAAGCGCTCGAGCGGCATCGCGACGCTGGTCGTCGACGGGCAGGGCTTCTATCCCGTGCAGCAGGGCGATGCGGTCCGCTTCACGCGCCACCCGGTCCCGTTCCCGCTGCTCGTGCAGCCGGGCCTCGATCCCTACCGCCGCCTGCGCGATCGTCTGGGCTGGAAGGGCTCGATCGAGGGCGAGGAGTCCGTGCGCTCGGGCAAGTCGCTCGCGCCGCCGGACGACGGGCTGCTCTGAGGACGCGCGCTTCGCGCGCGGACTCGGCTGGACGTTGCATCGTGGTTGCGAGAGTTCCTGGGCGGCCGCGCGATACGTCGCAGTCGCGCTCTCCGGCGCGCGTATCCTCGGCGCGTCGATCGCCGTACGGCCTCCCGTGGTCAAGCCGCTTGACGATTCGTCGCGCGCCGACCACATCGCTCGCTGCAGAAGCGCTCGTCGCTGCGTCGTGGTTCGCCGCGCCCTCTGCAGCGGCGTGCTCCCCGATCGCCCGCACCGTCGTTGCGCTGCCTCGACTTCCGGGCGGGTCGGTTCGAGTCTGTGCGCAATCAAGATCGCGTCCGATGCGCTCGCACTTCAAGTCGCTGTCCTGGGGCCGGGACTGTGCGAAGCGAGGTCGCGAAAGACTCCGCCGAATCAAGCAACCTCGCGTGATCCCAAGCGTCTTGTAGATGGAGGGACTGCGATGCGAGCAGATCAACGTGAATCGACTCGGAGTGCGAGTACGAGTACGAGTACGAGTACTAGTGCGAGTCGGAGTGGGAGTGGGAGTGGGAGTGGGAGTCGGGCGCGGAGTCGGAAGCGGAAGCATGCACCTGAATCAGAGGCGAGTCGGCGTGCGCGCAAGCACCGAGCGCCGAAGCACCGGACTCGCCCGACACAGGGCGAACTGGCTTTTCGATCATGGGGCGGTGCGCGCGCCGGTGCGGGCCGCAAGCCGAAGGGCGAACGCGCAATGCTGCCGCATCGTTCACGGCCGGATCACAAGTCCAGCTTCCCGGTCCTCGTGACGACGCGGCTCCGACCGGGACTCCCGAGCCTGCGCAAGAACGGTGAGGCCGCGCGCGTTCGGGCCGCACTCGCGATCGCCAATGAGACCGCGGGACAGGCCCGGGAGTCGAACGGCAGGCAGCGCGCGCGCTTCCAGGTGGTGCATCATTCGATCCAGTCGAACCACCTGCACCTGATCGTCGAGGCGAAGGATCGCTGCGCGTTGACGCGCGGAGTGCAGGGGCTCCTCGTGCGCATCGCCCGGGCGCTCAATCGCTTCTGGCAACGCCGCGGGTCCGTATTCTCCGACCGTTTCCACGAGCGCGAGCTGCTCAATCCGCGCCAGGTTCGCAACGCGCTCGTGTACGTCTTGCAGAATCTGCGCAGGCACGGGATCCACATCGCGGGACCGGACCCCTACTCCAGCGCTCCGGAGTTCGAAGGCTGGAGCCCGGTGGGGCGGAGGGCACCGGATCCGCGCGAGTTCCCAGCCGGATCTCGAATGGGCGGAGATTCGGCGTCGGCGCCCCAGCCGCTGCGCCGGGCCATGCGCAGTGCGGCACCACACGCGGAGACCTGGCTGCTCGGAATCGGTTGGGCGCGCCACGGGCTCATTGATCCGAACGAGACTCCACGGTCGCACGGAACGGGTACGCTGCGAACGCATCTCGCCGAGGCCGGGGGAGGGAAGGTGTAGGATCACGTCTGGAGAACCAGCCTCATGGAATCCCAAACGCCTCCCCAGCCCTCCGTTCTCTCCGATCCCATCTACCGCAAGCCGCATCTTCCCGGCGCACTGCTGAGGCCGGTGGACATGGTCCTCTTTGGCGCGGTGCTCTTGAGCGGGATGATGGCGTTGCCGTCGGCCATGAACGTGCTGCGGCACTCGGATCCGGAATCCGCCGAGGCTGCGACGCTGCGTGAGATCGTTCGCGGCAATCATGATGCCGCATGGATGATGGTCTTGCTCAGCATCGGGATCTGCGCAGCCGCAATCCTGTTCTCGCGGCTGCTCTACCGTGTGCACCGCTGCGAGCTGCTGCTGCGCTGGTCGGGTATCGACGAGGGCAAGCTCCTGGCCGAGTCCGTGCGCCCGCAGGCGGCAGTCGGCGGTCGGCCCGCCTGAAGCGCCCGCGCCGCGCTCAGCCCTGCGGCACCACTGCGCCCGGCTCGCCGTCGATCCGGCCGTCGGTCATGTGCACGACCCGGCGGCAGCGGTGCGCGATGCGCTCGTCGTGCGTGACGAGCAGCAGCGAGAGCGAGCGCTTCTCCTGCTCGGCCAGCAGCAGCTCGAGCACCTTTTCGCCGGTGGCGCTGTCGAGGTTGCCGGTCGGCTCGTCGGCGATCAGGATCGGCGGATCCAGGAACAATGCCCGCGCGATCGCGACGCGCTGGCGTTCGCCGCCCGAGAGCTGCGCCGGCCGGTGCTTCAGCCGCTCGGAGAGGCCGAAGCTCTGCAGCAGGTTGACGGCGCGTTCGCGCAGCTCCTCCTTCCGGCCGCGGTACTCGAGCGCCGACCAGGCGATCATCGCCGGCAGGAGCACGTTCTCGAGCGCGTTGAGTTCCGGCAGCAGGTGGTAGAACTGGAACACGAAGCCGATCTTCTTGTTGCGCAGGCGCGCGCGCCGCTCGACCGGCAGCTTCCAGGCGCTCTCGCCGTCGAGCACGACCTCGCCCTGCGTCGGCGGATCGAGCAGGCCCAGGATGTGCAGCAGCGTCGACTTGCCCGCACCCGAGCTGCCCATCAGGCCCAGCAGCTCGCCGCGGCGCAGCTCGAGGTCGACGCCGTGCAGCACCTCGAGCTTGCGCGGGCCGATCTGGAACGACCTGCGGATGCCGCGCGCCGCCAGCAGCACGCCGTGCTGCTGGGCGGCGACCGGTGTTTCAGTGGCGCTGGTCTGGATCATCACTCGTACCTCAGCGCGTCGAGCGGGTGCAGGCGCGAGGCCTTCCAGGCCGGCCAGAAGGCGAAGACGAAGGTGCACACGAAGGCGCCCAGCACGATCAGCGCGACGGAGACCGGGTCGACGACGCTCGGGATGTAGTCGAAGAGGTACACGTCGCGGTTGAAGATCTCGATCCCGAAGAGCTTCGAGATCGAGCGCTCGATCGAGTCGATCTGGAAGGCACCCACGACGCCGATCAGCGCTCCGAGGCTCGCGCCGATCAAGACGTCCCAGAAGCCGATCATCAGGAACAAGGCCTGGATCCCGCTCGGCGTCGCGCCTAGAGCGCACAGGATCCCGATGTCGCGACGCTTCTCCGTGACCATCATCGAGAGGATCGCGTAGACCGTGAAGCCCGCGACGAGCAGCACCAGCGAGAGCATGATCGCCATCAGCACCTTCTCGTTGGCGATCGCGCCGAGCAGGATCTCCTTGAACTGCTCCCAGGTGCGGACCTCGGACTTGTAGCCGGCCGTGAGCCCGGCCCTGTAGAGCTTCTCCGAGAGCTCGTCGCGCACCTGCTTGCCTTGCTGTGGATAGTCCTTGAGCTTGACCAGCACCTGGCTGAACTGGCGCGGCGGACCGAGCAGCTCCATCAGCACCTGCCGGTCCATGTAGATGCGGCCGAGGTCGGTCTCGTTGTCCTTGGTGCGGAACGTGCCGGCGAGGACGAAGCGCTTGTTCGAGGGCTTGAACTCCGTGTCCTCCGGGCGCGGGTTGGCGGTGACGATGTTGATCACGTCGCCGCGCTTGAGGTCGAACGCTGTCGCCAACTGTTCCCCGACCACGACGCAGTCGTGGGGCTTGCCGTCGGGGACGTATTCGGGCGGCGGCTCGAAGGGCGCGTCGGGGTCGAGGACGCGCAGGGTCCCGCGGCGCGACTCCTGCATCAGCGCCGCGCGCAAATCGGTGGTTTGGAACTCGTCGGCGGAGTCGATGCCGTAGAGCTGCACGCCGCAACGCGAGGCGTTCTGCGGGTCGAAGATCACGACCGGCGACGAATCGCCTGTGGGCGCCAGGAGTCCGAACCAGGTCAGCTGGGCGCAGGCGCCGGCGACGCGCGGATCGGCGCGCACGAGCTCCAGGATCTTCGAGGGCTCCTCGGGCAGACTGCGGCCCGTACCCCGCTGCCGCGGAGCGGGCTCGATGATCAGGTCGGCCAGGCTCCCGCGCACGGTCTTGCGCGTCTCCTCGAGGAAGCCCGACATGATCGAGAGGATCAGGATCAGCGCGCCGACGCCGACCAGAATGCCGACGATCCCGATCAGGTTCACCGGGCGGCGCAGGAGGTAGCGCCAGGAGAGGAAGCTCTTGTACATGGTGGCTGCTTGCGCGCGCGCGTGGCGGTCATTGCGGCTTGAGCGTGGGGAAGAGCAGCACGTCGCGGATCGATTCGGCGCCCGTCAAGAGCATCACCAGCCGGTCGACGCCGATCCCCAGTCCGCCGGCCGGCGGCATGCCGTATTCCAGGGCCTGGACGTAGTCCCAGTCGACCTGGCCCGGGAACTCCGGGTCCTTCATCGCGACCTGTTCCTCGAAGCGCCGGGCCTGTTCGAACGGGTCGTTGAGCTCGCTGAAGGCGTTGCCGAGCTCCATCCCGGCCACGAACACCTCGAAGCGCTCCGCCAGGCGCGGGTTCTCGGGCTTCTGCTTCGCCAGCGGACAGATCTCGATCGGATAGTCGGCCAGGAAGACCGGACCCTCGAGCGCGTCGCCTAGGCTGGCCTCGAAGACGCCGTCCATCAGCTTCCAGCGCTCGGCCTTCTCGTCGAGGCCGAGTTCGCTTGCGCGCGCGCGCAGCTTCTGCTCGTCGTCGTACTCGAAACCGTTCTTCTCGCGGAAGAGCTGCGTGTAGGAGAGCACCTGGTAGGGCGGGCGCAGGTCGTAGCGCTTGCCGCGGAACTCGATCTCGGTCGTGCCGTTGACGGCGCGCGCGCAGCGCTCGAAGAGCAGCTCGACGATCTGCATCATGCGCCGGTAGTC
>Ga0315912_10001002_pt1 | contig 38930 bp, 35 predicted proteins | sample VfabasoilMG_FD_204469 | JGI IMG/M metagenome (GOLD analysis project Ga0315912, IMG submission 204469) | Garden soil microbial communities collected in Santa Monica, California, United States - V. faba soil | ecosystem: Environmental > Terrestrial > Soil > Garden | place: USA: California... | reverse complement strand
GCGGCAATCGCCGACGGTCTGCTCTACGTCTCCGACTTCAGCGGCTACCTGCACTGCCTCGACGCGAACACCGGCCAGGAGTACTGGCAGCACGACATGCTCGCTGCCGTCTGGGCGTCACCATTTCTCATCGACGGCAAGGTGTACCTCAGCGACGAAGACGGCGACGTGGTCGTCATGGCACACAGCAAAGAGAAGGTCGTCATCGGCGAGATGAACATGGGCAGCGCGGTCTACGGAACGATCGTCCCGGCCAACGGGACGTTGTTCCTCAACAACCGCAGCCAGCTCTTCGCCATCTCTGCCACGAAGTAGTCGTATGCGGCCCGCGGCAGCACTGCTTCTCGTGCTTTTGCTGTCGCCGTCCCTGGGGGCGCAGCGGCCGGCTTCTGCCCCGGCAGCCGCGCCCGCCGATGCGTGGCGACAGTTCCGCGGCACTCCCAATCTCACAGGCGTCTCGGCGAGCGCACCTCCGGCGACGCTCAATGTCCTCTGGAGCTACGACACAAAAGACGTCATCGACTCCTCCGCTGCCATCGTGGACGGCACGGTCTACGTCGGCGCCGGCAATGGTGATCTGCTTGCGCTCGACCTCGCCTCCGGCAAGCTGCGTTGGAAGTACACGACGGGAAACCTGATAGGCGAATCGTCTCCGAGTGTGGGCGACGGCGCGGTCTACGTCGGCGATCTCGGAGGACTCCTGCATGCCGTGAACATCAAGGACGGCACCAGGCTCTGGACGTTCACCACGGGCTCCGAGATCAAGTCGTCGCCCGTGATCGCCGGAGATGTGATCCTCTTCGGCTCGTATGACTCGCGCTTCTACGGCATCGACGCCAAAACCGGCAAAGAGCGCTGGAGGGTACAGACGAACGGGATGGTGCATGCGACGCCAGCCGTCCAGAACGGTCTCGCGTTTATCACCGGCTGCGATTCCATCCTGCGCGCGATTCGCGTCACCGACGGCAAGGAGGCCTACCAGATCGAAGCTGGCGCATACACCGGCGCATCGCCGCTCATTGATGGCAATCGCGCCTATTTCGGTACGTTCAACAACGAAGTGCTCGCCTTCGATCTCGAGCGCAAGCGGCGCATCTGGCGCTATGCGCCGCAGGATCGCCAGTTTCCGTTCTATTCGTCCGCCGCTATCGGCAACGGACGCGTCGTGCTGGGTGGGCGGGACAAGTTCGTGCACGCACTCGATACGGCCTCTGGCAAGGCGATCTGGACGTTCGCCACTCGTGCGCGGGTTGACTCGTCTCCGGTGATCGCCGGTGGCCGCGTCTACGTCGGCTCGGGCGATGGCAAACTCTACGTGCTCGATCTCGCCAGCGGGAAGAAGCTCGCGGAGTTCGATGCCGGCTCCGGGATCACGACGTCCCCCGCCATCGCCGGCGGCCGCCTCGTCATCAGCTCTCAGGACGGCGTCATCTACGCGCTTGGATAGGTCGTCGCACGGCAAGCCACCGGTCTTCGATCACTTCGAGAACATCCGCCGCCTTGGCACCGACCGCGGCGGCCATGCATCGCCTGAACACGCACGCCATCAGCTCTTCGTCGGACGTGACAAGCGCAGTCAGGGCAATGTCCTGATCAAGCTGTCCACCAAGCCTGGAGTCGTCTATCAACACAATCTGATCAACGAGATTGCAACGCTCTCGAGAATCAACCGCGAATTGCCGGACTCGCGCCACTTCCCCTTCGTCGTCGAGCATGGGCGAATGAGTGACGGTCGTACCTACCTGGCCATGTCTCTCTTCGACGAGCTACCGCTCGCAATGACCATCGGACCAGAGCCGGTACCGGCGCGGATGGTGGCCCATCTCAGAGCAGCCCTCGAAGTGGCAAAGGCGCTGGGCGAGATTCACGCTCTGAAGATCTTTCACGTGGATCTGAATCCGATGAACATCCTGTACCGCGTGGAAAGAAGCACACCTGTGATCAGGCTGGTGGACTTCGAGTCTTCGTACGAGCATGCGCGACACTCCGCCGGCGTCTTCTACAATCCTCCAACGACGCCTGGCTACTGCGCGCCGGAGATTTCGACGCAGCCGCCAGATGCGCGTTCGGATCTGTTCTCGATGGGCGCGGTGCTTTACACGACGCTCGCCAGCTATCAATGGACGTGGGGATCCGACGTCAACACCAGCCTCATGACGAATCGTGACCTCGATGACGAGCTCAAGGACATTCTGCTCATCGCGGTGAATCCGGTTCCGGCAAAGCGCTATCCATCGGTTCGGGAATATCAGGACGCGCTTGCCGCGTATCTCGAACGCATATGGCCGGGAAGGTCATGGTAGGGACAGTTCTCGTCACCGGGAGTGCCGGCCACCTCGGCGAAGCGCTGATGCGCACTCTCCCGCAGGAGGGCTACCGTCCAATCGGCCTCGACATCACAGCGTCGCCGTTTACTCAGCTCGTCGGCTCGATTGCCGATCGTCCCTTCGTCAGGTCGTGCCTTCGCGGCGTGGACGCAGTGATCCACACCGCAACGCTCCACAAGCCGCACGTCGTCACCCACTCACGTCAGGACTTCATCGACACGAACATCACCGGGACGTTGAACCTGCTCGAGGAAGCGCTCGACGCAGGCGTTCGTGCCTTCGTCTTTACGAGCACGACCAGCGTCTTCGGCCGCGCGCTGACGCCTGTGTCCGGCGCTCCTGCCGCGTGGATCACCGAGGACGTTGTGCCGGTGCCGAAGAACATCTACGGGATCACCAAGCTGGCGGCCGAGCATCTGTGCGAGCTGTTCCACCGCAATCACAGACTGCCCTGCCTGATCCTCCGCACCTCGCGATTCTTTCCGGAGGCCGACGACAGGAAAGACACGCGAGACGCATACGAGGATGACAACGCGAAGGTGAACGAGCTCTTGTATCGACGGGCAGATATCGAGGACATCGTCACGGCGCATCTTCTTGCGATCGAGAAGGCCGGCTCGCTTGGATTCGGACGCTACATCGTGAGCGCAACGACGCCCTTCACGCGCGAGGACGTCCAGTCGCTCCACGGGGACGCACCCGCGGTTGTGAGGCGTCGGGTTCCACGATACGGCGATGTCTACGCAGCGCGTGGATGGTCGATGTTCCCGAGAATCGACCGCGTCTACGACAACGAGCGCGCTCGAACCGAGCTGGGCTGGCGCCCTCGATACGACTTCGCCTACGTTCTCGATCGGGTCTCACGCGGCGAGGATTTCCGCAGCGCTCTGGCTCAGGCCATCGGCTCAAAGGGCTATCACGACGTCATCTTTGAGGACGGGCCGTACCCGACGTGATCCGCGCTCACAGGATTTGTTGAAACGACGCCGACAGGCTGAAGAAGTCCGCTCCGATAGTCGTGACCGCTCCCTGACTCACCGCGAAGCGCACGGAGTTCCGTCGCGAGAGCGGCACAGAGAGCGTGGACCCGACGCGCGAGTTGGCCTGAAAATCCTGCTTGAAGACACCACCCACATTCGTGCGGCCGCCGGTGTAGTAGTTGATGTTGCCCGACACCCACAGCCCCGGACGGAACGTTCGCCGCAGGCTGAACTGCGCGGAGGCCAGCGGCTTCTGCGATCGAACTTGCCCATTGACGAAATCCGTGTTGTCGGTGAACAGCCAGGCACCGCCGTAGATCTCGAACATCCACGCGCCGGCGTTGCGGGTGATCGCCGCCTCCGGTTTGAAGGCCCAGCGATTGCTCCCGAGGTTCACGATTCGCTGCGGGTCGTACTGCCCCACTGGTGCCACGACTGTGACACTCGCACCGATGTTGACTCTCGACGGTGGCGCTTTGGCGAACTCCGGCAGCCGGCGCGCCGGCGCTCCGTAGAGATTCACGCCGACTCTGACGCGAAGATCGCCTGCCCCAAATCGATCGGCCGCTGCCGGTTCGCCGAGGTAGAGGCCTTCGAGATGGCCCTGAACGATCGGAAGCGCGACGAGCAGCGTGGCCGAACGGCCAACCAGGTCCACCGAGCGAGCGTAGGCAATACTTGCCGCGTGAATCGTCGCGCTGCCCTGTTCGATCGGCAGCGAGGGATCGAACGCGATATCTCCGTGATTGAAGGCGTAGCCAAGATTGAGGACGTTGATCCCAACCGGAGACACGGTGTACGCGCCCGGTTCGAGCTCCTGGGCATTGGCGGGCGCTGCCGCAATTACGATGGCGAGCAGCGCGCCGAGAATGAGCCGCCGCATCTCAACCAACGAGCTTCATCTTCTTCATTTCCTTGACTGCGGCGCCGACAAGGTCTTTGACGAACTCCTGGAGGTTCTTTGGATCGCGCGTCTCACTCGTCGCGGCCCACACGAGCTGATTGCGCGTCAGGTCGTAGATCAGCGTTTCGACCGTGATGGTCGTCGTCTCTCGGCTGTTGGGAATCACGTAGACGTTGGTCCAGCCGTAGCCGTAGTAGCCCCAGAAGTCCGGGTAGTAACCCGACGACCAGATCACAGGTGAGTACTCCTGCGTCAACTCGCGCTTCACAGGCCGTAGTGCAACGACGCCCTCAACCTTCGCTCGCTCGAACCACGGCTTGGCCTTCTCCGCACTCTTCAACTCCTCACGCGGCACGAAGCGGTACGTCGGTGTTCCATTGACGCCGCGTTCGGTGAGCTCGCGCGTGAGCGCCTCTTCACCTGACATCTGGAGCGACTGGCTATCCGTGATGACGAGCGCTGCCACCTTCTTCATCGCGAAGTTGAGGCGCGCCACTTCAGGAGACTTCCACACGGCAAGGAACTTCGGCGCGGCAATCACGTAGGCGGATGCGGCAACTAAGAAAAGTGCGACGAACAGTCGATGCATGCGAGATCCCTCAAACAAGTAAGGATGAAAATCCTGCGCCAGCTTTCCGACGGACCAGGTCCACGGCAATCGGTGGCATTTGCGGGCCCGGCCTCCATGAGCCACGCCTCGTCGCGGCCCCCACTGCATGCCGCGTCTCTCAACCCCTATTGTCGCTGGAAGCGCTGGTCCCCTCTATCCTACTCAAGGCACATCGATTGCTCGATTGAGTCGCGGGAGGATATTTATGCCCCGACGGACCGCAACACTGGTGTGCCTGACTGTACTGTGCTCGGCATGGAGTGCTGAAGCACGCCAGGGCGGTTCGACCAGCGAGCGCTCGGCGCTTGCTATTCGCTACGAAGAAGGCAAGACGACCGACATTCGCATGGATGGCACGGCACTGGCGCCCAAGGTCAAGGGCAAGGCCAAGATCAAGGCCGACGACGGCAGCGCCTTCATCGAAATCGAGCTCGAAGACCTTCCTCCAGCGATCAACGTCGCTCCCGGATATGCCACGTACGTGCTCTGGGCGATCACTCCCGACGGCCGGACGGCGAACCTTGGCGAGTTTCCGTGGCGCGACGATCCGAAGATGGAGACCACCCTGCCCGTGCAGCGCTTCGCGTTGATCGTCACGGTCGAGCCATACGGAGCCGTTGCCAGACCCTCGCCGCGCATCGTTGCGGAGAACACGCTCAAGAAGGGCGAGTCGGTCGCTACGACCGGCGCCATCGCCTATCTCGGCGACGACGGGAAGTTCTACGGCGGGTCTGGACCGGAGACCGATTCGAAGACGCCTGAGCCAGTGGCTGCTGCGCGGCTCTCCGTTCAGATCGCGCGACGTGCTGGCGCCGACACCTTCGCGAAGAGCGAGCTCGATCAGGCTGTCAGCAAACTGTCGCAGATGGAGTCGCACTATCAGGACAAGCCGAAGGACGAAGGGCGCTGGGGCAGCTTCGCGCGCGAGGCACAGCAACTCGCGCACGCCGCCCGTACGACTGCTGGTCAACGTCGGGCCGATGCCGCGTTGGCCGACGAGCGGCAGGCGCAGGCCAAGGCGCTCGAGAAAGCGCGCCTCGAGGCGAATGCGGCGCAGGAAGCGGCGCGCCAGGAGCGCGAACGTGCGACCGCCGAACGCCTGGCTGCCGAGCGTGCGACGGCGGAACAACGAGCCGCGATCGCACAAGCCGAGCGTGCCGCAGCGGATCAGCGACTGGCGCTGGCCGAGACCGCGCGCGCGAAGGAGGCCGCAGCCGCCGCGCAGCAGCAAACACTCGCGGCGCAGCAGCAATCGCTGGCCGCTCAGAAACAGGTAGAGGAACTGAGGAAGCAGGCGGACGAGGCGAGGCTGAAGGCGGAGTCAGCACAGCGCGGCGCCGACGCGGCGCAGCTCGAGACCCAGGCGGCACAGCGCGACGCAGAACAGGCACGAGCCGCGCAACAGGCTGCATTCGAGCAGACATCGGCTGCGATGAAACGGGCTGAACAGGCCACTCAGGAACGCGATGCGCTCGCGCAGCAGCTCGAGTCGTCTCTGAACTCGATCCTCGAGACCAGGCGCAGCACGCGTGGCCTGGTGGTGAACATCGGTGACGTGCTGTTCGATCTCGGTCAGGCTACGTTGCGCACTGAGGCTCGGGAGCGCCTAAGTCGTCTGAGCGGCGTCCTCCTCGCCTACCCGGGGCCGTACACGCTAGAGTTCGAAGGGCACACTGATTCGACCGGCTCTGACGAACTGAACAATCGATTATCGGACGCTCGCGCGTCGGCCGTGCGCGACTACGTCGTCGGCGCCGGTATTCGCGGCGAACGCGTCGTCGGCACGCGCGGCTTTGGAAAAGCTAACCCGGTTGCAACCAACGACACGGCCGATGGACGTCAGCGCAATCGGCGTGTCGAGATCGTGATCAACGACGCTCGCTAAGGAGCCACATGACAACTCGCATCGCTCTCCTGCTATCACTCGCTCTCGTCTCGGTCACCTTCGCGCAGGCGCCCGAAGATCGATCTGCCGCAATCAAGGAAGCGCTCGCGAAGAATCAAGCGGCCCTGCGCCAGTACACCTGGGTCGAGACGACCACGATCAGCCTGAAGGGAGAAGTGAAGAAGAAGGAGCAGAAGCAGTGCTCCTACGGACCGGACGGCAAGGTGCAGAAGGTGCCGATTCCGGGTCAGGCAGCGCAGCAGCAGGCGCAAGAGAAGGGCGGCGGTCGCCGCGGTGGGCGCCTGAAGCAGGCCATCGTCGAGAACAAGGTCGAGGAGTTGAAGGAATACATGGAACAGGCCGCGGCGCTCGTTCACCAGTACGTGCCGCCCGATCCACAGAAGATCCAGCAGGCCCAGCAGGCGGGCAACGTGGCCGTTCAACCGGCGGGTGGCGTAACCACGCTCAACATCAAGAGCTATCTCAAGCCAGGCGACTCTCTCGCTCTCGGCTTCGATCCGGCCGCAAAGGCAATGCGCAGCTACGCCGTGCAGTCGTACGTCGAAAAGCCCAAAGACGACGACCTGAACCTGACGGTGAAGTTCAACAGCCTGCCTGACGGTACGACGTACCCAGAGACGGTCGTGCTGGACGTCACTGCCAAGAAAGTACTCGTGAACATCACGAACTCCGGATACAAGAAGACAACTCCGTAGCGGGTGCTTGAATCTCGGCGCGCATGGGCAAATACTGTGCGCGGATGAAACCAGCCATCAGGAAGCCGACATCGACCGACTCTTTTAAAGTAGTCAAAAGGGTCGGTCTCACTCTGCCCGGCGTCGAGGCCACGATCAGATACGACGGGTCACCCACGCTGAAAGCCGGCGGGTGCTTTATGGCGGCGTTGGCCTCGCATCATTCCGCCGAGCCAGGCACACTCGTGGTCCGAATGAGTCGCGACGATCGCGATGCACTCCTGGAGGATGCGCCGGACACGTACTACCTGACTGAACACTACGAGCGCCATCCGGTCGTGCTCGCGCGCTTGTCGAATCTCGACTCAGACGCACTTCACGACCTGCTGTCGGTGTCCCGCCGCCTGACCTTGGCGAAGGCAGGGAAGAGACGGGGTAAACTGGCCTGATTCGTGGCAAAAACAAAGTACACATCCGTTGCCGAGTACATCGCCGTGCAGACGCCCAAGACGCGAGGCGCACTCCGGAAGGTGCGCGCCGCTATGCGGAAGGCCCTGCCCAAGGCTGAAGAAGTCATCTCGTACCAGATCCCTGCGTATAGACTTAACGGCCGTGTCGTGATCTATTTCGCCGGGTGGAAAGAGCACTACTCCATCTATCCGGCGCAGAGGCGGCTGGTCGCGGCGTTCAAAGACAAACTGGCGCCCTACGAGGTCAACAACAAGGGGACGATTCGCTTTCCGCTGTCGGAACCGGTGCCGGTTGGACTGATTCAAGCCATCGCCAGGTTTCGAGCGAAGGAAGTCACAGAGAACCTAGGAGACAAACGATGAGGACCAGAATTGCGGCGATAGCGATTGGATTGGCGCTTGCCGTGTCCCTTGCTCGCACTGCGCACACACAAGCACCGGCCCCCGCCGCTCCGCCCGCATCGACGAGCATCGTCGTCGCGTCACCAACCTACGTCTCGATACCGATGGAGATCACCGTCAACCGGCCGGCCGCGGAAGTCTGGAAGCGAGTTGGCGGCTATTGCGCCATCGCCGAATGGTTCCAGATTCCCAACTGCACGATCACGCAAGGCAAGGATGGTGAGTTTGGCTCGGTACGATCGGTCGCCAACGAAGTGCTCGTCGGCAAGACAGAGCTTTCGTACACCTACACGCAGCCAGTTCGCGAGGGCCGGCCGTACAACCTGTATCACGGCACGCTCGAGGCACGTCCACTGACGGCAACGACTTCGAAGCTCGTTTACACGCTGGTCTACGACAATTCGATGTTGCCTGACGATGGAGCGAAAGAGAAGGACAAGGCGCAGCGAACGGCGACGTTCATGCGGGCACTGCAGAACATGAAGACGCTTGCCGAGGGTGGCACACTGCCTCCACCTCCCCCGCGTGGCGGCGGTGCAGGCGGCGGACGCGGCAACTGACATCGGTAGAGGAGGACGTATGGCGCGCAGGCTCTGTGTTCTCGTTGCACTGTTCGTGCTGTCGGCGGGGCCGGCCTTCGCACAGGAGGTTGATGCCCGGGCCGCCCTTCTCGCCTCGATCAAGGCGATGGGCGGTGAGAACCTGAAGACGATCGAGATCGCCGCGGCAGGTTCGTCATCGCTCATCGGGCAGCAGTACTCGGTGGAAGGAAACTGGCCGCAGTTCGAGGTTGCCAACTACACCCGGGCGATCGACTTCGATGCGAAATGGTCGCGCGAAGACTACACGCGCCGCCAGGGCAACTTCCCCACCTTCGGCCGCGTCCCGATGGCCGAGCAACGCATCACGGCGATCGTCAGCGGGTCATACGCATGGGACATGCGAGATACCACGCCGGTGCCCGTGACGCGCCCGTATCTCGATGGCGTACCCGTCAACGAGTTGCGTCAGCTCGAGCTGGCCATCACGCCGCACGGATTTCTCAAAGCGGCACTCGCCAGCAAGGACGCGAAGGCGATCAAGATTCAATACATCGGCGCGTCGGACTTCGGCCTGTCGCAGTTCGGCCGTTGGGTGACGATGGTGCAGTTCACCCTGCTGGGCAAATACAGCATCGTCGGCACAATTGACGACAAGAATCTCGTGGAGCTGGTCGGCACCTGGTTCCCGAACCCGGTGTACGGCGACATGGACTACGAGATGCGCTACACCGAGTACAAGGACTTCGGCGGTGTGAAGTTCCCGATGTTGCTGCACACGCATCAGGGCGATCCCAGGCTCAACACCGCGCACAACTACTACGAGTACCGCGTGACCAGCGTGAAGCCGAACGCACCGGTGACCACGATGCCGGTGCCTGACGTCGTGAAGTCGGCGGTGACGCCGCCTGCGAAGGTCGAGAGTCAGCAGCTCGCCACCGGCGTGTGGCTGCTCGGTGGCGGCACGCACAACAGCCTGCTCGTGGAGTTCAAGGACTACGTGGCGGTCGTCGATGCGCCCAACAACGAGGAGCGCTCACTTGCCGTGATCGCGGAAGCGGCTCGCCTCGCCCCGAAGAAGCCGGTTCAGTACGTGATCAACACGCATCATCACTTCGATCACGCCGGCGGACTGCGCACGTACCTGTCACAGGGCACGACGATCGTGACGCACGAGACGAACAAGCAGTATTACCTCGACATCTTGTTCCGACCCGCTCCGCGTACGTTGAACCCCGATCGCTTTGCGCTCTTCAACCCGATGTACTGGATCAGCCGGCGGCCCCCGCCGATTGAGACGGTTGCCGGCGAGCCACGCAGCTCTGCGAAGTACGTCGTCACCGACGGCGAGCGGATCCTGGAAGTGATCAAAGTGCAGGACGTGGCGTACGAGCTCGGGGATCGTTCGTATAACCAGGGCAACCACAGCGTCGACATGCTGATTGCTTATCTGCCGAAGGAGAAGATCCTGTTCAACGCGGATCTCTATTCACCTCCGGCACAGGGCGCAGCGCCAACACCGCCGACTCCCGGGATGCGGACGCTGATGCAGAACATCCGCAAGCAGAAGCTCGATGTCGCGCAACACGCACCGGCGCATGGGCGCGTCGGCACGAATGACGAGTTCATGAAGCTGGTCGCTCCGCCTTCGACGGCGCGTGCGAATTGATTGCAGGCGGGGCTGAAGCCCCGCCTCTACCTGCGACTACCGTAGCGGCGGGCCAACAGGCCCCCCGAGTCTAATTCACCTGCGAGATCTTCTCGAGAAGAAGCCGCAGCGCTTCGTCGCGCGTGCCGCGTCCGGCAAGGTACGGCTTCCAGGCCTCTTCGAGAGGGGCTTTGAGTCGAATCATCGGACCCGGCGCGCCGGACGAGCGGAGATTCCAGATACCCAGCGCATCTACGAGAGGCACGTGCGACGGTTCGACTCGTCGCACGGCTTCTGACGCAGTGAGCCAGATCAACGCGTGCGGGATGTCAGGCGGCACCTGCACGTTGATTGCCCTGGCCTGCGCACCGAGCGCCGCATACACCTGGTTGTCCCACTGATGCATGCCCTCGTGAAAGACGGTCTCGAGACCATTCAGCCCCTTGGTGGCATCGGCGAGCGACGAGATGACCAGAATGCCGCGGACCGATGAATAGGCTCCGCCGAAGCTGGAATAGCTCGATGTGTGCACCGCGTAGCCGTCAGCCGGCCACTGCATGCCGTAGACCCTGGTGATGAAGCCGAGAATGTCCTGACCACGTAACGCGACCAGCGCATTGATCGAGTCTCGCCACGCGAGATTCGCCGCATGGTGCGCCGGCCACCACGCCTTCCGATAGATCGGTGCCGCTCGCTCGAGGACCTCTCGAGTCGCAGGATCGATCGCGGCGCCAGCCAGCGTCGGCGTGTCCCCCAGATCGGCCATCGCAGCGGTAACCGCCGGCAGTGGCGCTTCGCGAACGGCGTCTTTCAGGCTCAGTCCCTTGGCGTACGCGGTCACCGACTCGGCCCACGCTCGCCGCTCGTCCGACGTGAGGTCTTTCATGCCCCGTTCGGCGTCGCGTGGCGCACCTGCAACCGCATCGCGTGTCGAGTCGCTCGTCTTGGCCTCGGCGCGCCCGAGCACGTAGAGGAAGTGATGCAGGTTGAGCCAGAACTCGTCGGTCGTGATGCGAAAGATTGGCGCGGGAGTCGCAGACGCCTGATCTGCCCTTCTGATCTCCGTCGCGCGAAGAATGCGATGCGCTTTCGCAATCGGCGCAAGCATCGGCACAGCGCTGTAAGGCAACAGGTCCTGTAGCGTTGCCTCCTTCTTCGAGAGAAAGCCTGTGACGAGAACCGCGTCGCCACGTTGAACGGGGGCTGTTGCCGCGACGCGGGATGCCCAGCGTTGAGGCCGCCCGGCGTTGTCCGGCACATCGAAGACCAGAAATGCTTCAGGGCCGTGCGTGCCGCTCCACGAGCTGACTCCCACGACTGTCCCGCTCAGTGTGATCGGATTGCTCGACTCGAAGGGCCCGTCCAACACAGACTGTGCGGAACCAGGCGCGCCCAGCAAGACGGCGAAGACGCAGACCAAAAGATGTCGCATTACGACCGGGCCAAGTCTAGCGTCGGCTCCGCAACCGGGCCACTGAAGATTTTCTGAATTGGTGGTCAGAGATAATGGGACCTCTGTGACCCTTGATGACCTGCGTCGTGCGGCCGTCGCTCGCAGCCTCTTTCCGCCCGGCACACTGCAACGCGCGCTGAATACCCTCGGTTTCGTGCAGGCCGACCCGATTCGCGCTCCCGCCCGGGCGCAGGACCTCACGCTACGCCATCGAGTGACGGGCTATCGCGCCGGCGATCTGGAACGACGGTATGCCGACCTCGATATTCACGAGGACTTCTTCATCAACTACGGTTTCCTGACCGGCGCCGTGCAGGGGCTCATGCACCCGCGCGGCGGCCCGACCCCGTGGTCCGCGGCACGCGGCCGGCATGTGCGCGCCCTACTCGACTTCGTTCGTACGCGGGGCTCGGTGCATCCGCGCGAGGTGGATGGTCATTTCGCACACGGGACCGTCGTCAACTACTGGGGCGGATCCTCGAGCGCAACCACCCATCTGCTCGACCAGATGCACTACCGCGGCCTGCTGCGAGTCGTCCGTCGCGACGCGGGCATCCGCGTCTATGCCGTCCATGAACATGCCGAAATGCCGCGCGATGCCGCTGCACGGCGTGCGCACATCGACGGCCTCGTGGACGTGGTGGTGGCGAAGTATGGGCCGCTTCCGGCAGCGAGCCTCTCGTACGTCGTGAGACGGCTGCGCTACGCCGCCCCACAGTGGACAACTCAGCTCGGCCCCGCATTGCAACGAGCGAAAAAGCGGTTGGCCCACGCACGCGTCGATGGCGTGGACTGGTATTGGCCGGATGAAGAACCGCCACGCTCGGAGCCAGACGACGAGGTGCGTTTGCTCGCGCCGTTCGACCCGATTGTGTGGGATCGCCGGCGGTTCGAGTTGCTGTGGGGATGGGCGTATCGCTTCGAGGCGTATACACCGGTGCCGAAGCGGAAGCTCGGTTACTATGCGCTCCCGCTGCTCTGGCGCGACCAGGTGATCGGCTGGGCCAATCTGTCGGTCAAAGGAACCACGCTGCGATCGGACATCGGCTACGTGTCGTCGCGACCGCGAGGCCGCGAGTTCCGTCGGGCCCTCGACGAAGAGCTCGATCGCCTTCGTCTGTTTCTCGGATTGCCGTGACACTGGACCCTGTTGTACTCTGCGCGGCACAGTCAGACCCTCAGGGGTCAGTCCAATTGGAGATCACCATGAAACCCGTTCGATTCATCTTCACCCTTGGCGCCCTCGTCCTGTCGGCGGCAGTCGCCTCCGCGCAAGGTGCGCAGGATTTCAGCAAGGTTGAGATCAAAGCCAACAAGGTGACCGACAAGTTCTATACGCTCGACGGTCAGGGCGGAACGATCGGCGTCCTCATCGGGCCGGACGGTGTCTTCATGGTCGACACACAGTTCGCCCCACTGAGCGAGAAGATCGCCGCCGCGATCAAGCAGCTCACCCCTCAGCCGATCAAGTTCGTCGTCAACACCCACGTGCACGGTGACCACAGCGGTGGCGATGAGAACTTCGGCAAGATGGGAGCAACCATCATCTCGCGCGAAGAGCTGCGCTTCCGCCTCGCGCATCCGAATCCAGGGGCCAATGGCCAGCCTGGTGTTCCGACCGCGGCCGTCGGCCTGCCGAAGCAGACCTATAGGGAGCAACTGACCCTGCACATGAACGGTGAAGAGGTGCAGCTCATCGCCATCCCGCGCGCGCACACCGACGGCGACACGATGGTCTACTTCCCCGGTCTCGACATCATCATGACCGGAGACTTCTATCGCGCAATTCAGTACCCCAACGTGGATCGCGCTAACGGCGGGTCACTGCAGGGGCTGATCGATGGGCTCGGCAACGTGATCGGCCACGCGGGCCCGAACACGAAGATCGTCCCCGGGCACGGCCCCACTGTGGATCGCACGGCAGTTATGGCGCATCGCGACGTCGCGATCGCCGTGAGAGACCGCGTGGCGGCACTCGTGGCTCAGGGCAAGACCGAAGATGAAGTGGTGGCAGCGAAGGTTACCGCGGACTTGGACGCGAAGATTCAGCAGCCGGGAACCACCGGCGAGCGCTTCGTGCGTCAGGCGTACGCCGATCTGAAAGCCACTCGCTGACGTGTGAAGGTGTGAAGGGTCAGCCCCTTCACACTATTTCGCGGGCGCGATCGACTGGACGGTGATCGTCTTCGTCTTCGCGTCCAGCGTGCCGTGGACGGCGACGTTCTGCGCGGCGAACTTTTCCGGTGTCTTCTGGTCGCTCAGGTTGTAGACGTCCTTGCCGACCACGAGCACATACGACGCGCCGTGAGACGCGATGCACGCCCTGACGCAGTCGGCATCGGTCGGCCCCATTCTCATCTGCGCGTGACCGGCGAGCGCGCACATGTCATCCGTGATGGTGCCGGTGAATGTTTGCGGGCTTTGAGCGGCAGATAGTCCAGTGAGGGCAAGAAGACCCACGATCAAGTTGCGTGTCATTCTGAAACTGTAGCCTCGGTGACGAGATGGAGTCTAGCGATGCGGCACTTCATCGGGACCATGGCCGTGGTTGTCGCGTTTTCAGCCCTGGCCACGGTAGTAGCGGCGCAGGTCAATCCACTTCCGGTTCTTCCGCCGAAGCCATATCCTCCTGCGCCCCGGCTGGCTGACGGCACGCCGAATCTCGGGCCAACCGAACCGAACAAGGGGTATTGGCACCTCTCGCAGTTCCAGGATTACAAGCAGGTGCTGCTCCATCCCAAGGAGATTCCCTATCAGCCGTGGGCAAAAGCGCTCGCGATGAAGAGGCGTGCCGACCTCTCGAAGTGGGATCCACAGGGCTACTGCATGCCGCCGTCAGGCCCCAGGCTGATGACCACTCCCTTCCCGATGGAGATCCTCCAGCTTCCCGAGCAGAAGCGCATCGTGATGATCTACGAGGGAGGCACACACATCTGGCGGGTCATCTACATGGATGGCCGGCCGCACCCGACGGACGAGGCGCTGAACCCGACCTGGCTCGGTCACTCTGTCGGCCGCTGGGAAGACGACACACTCGTCGTGGACGTCGTCGGCTACAACGAAGGCAGCTGGATCGACATGGTCGGCGACCCGCACACCGATCGCCTGCATCTGGTCGAGCGCTTCACCCGCAAAGATCTCTACACGTTGCGCTACGAAGCGACCATCGACGACCCCGGTGCGTACACCGAGCCATGGACTATCGGCTTCGACATCGTCTGGGATCCGAAAGGTGAGATTCAGGAGTACATCTGCAACGAGAACAGCCTCTGGATGCGTAACCTCTATACGGAGATGAAGGGGATGGTCGATCGCAAGTAACCTAGATCGAGGGGTTCCATGTCGCTCAGGTTGTCCGTCGCTGCTGGGGTTGGCCTCGCACTCGCGCTCGCACTGGCCTCGATGGCCGACGGTCAAACATCTACCAGCGCTGCGCCGCAGACCCATCGCTGCTCTGCCGCTGCGATCGAGCAGGCGCAGAAACTCCTGACCTTTCACTTCGGCCCTGATGCGCGCATCGAGCTCGACAAGTCCGTGAAGGTCCTCGCGCCGATTCGCAACCCGGCCAATCGCGCGCAACGCTTCGACGTCCTCGAAGTCGGGGGCCATATCTACAAAGGCAACTATCGGATGCGCCTGATCTACGCGCGCGTCCCCAATGACTGCGTGCTCATGGGCCAGGAAGTGCTGGAGCTCGCCAGCCTGTAAGCGATGGTCTTCACTAAGCGTCTTCGAGAAGGAATCAGACGCGGCCGGATCAAGTGCAGCGTTCGCGTGTGGATGCGGCCACATGCGAAGACCGGCGGCCGCTATCCCATGGACGAGGGCCACATCGTCGTGGACTCGATCGAGCCGATCGAGATGGACGACATCACACACGATCTCGCGCGCGAGTCAGGGTTCGCGAGCGTGGATGACTTGCTGCAGATCGCGAAGCACGGGAAAGGCGAGAACGTCTATCTGATCCGGTTCCACTACCTGCCGCCCGGCGGCTGGGACAAAGTGTGAAGCGTCTGACCCCATCACACCGGACGACTGATTTCGGGGAGGACGAGCAGCGTCTCCTTGTCCGTGGCTGCGCTCGCGGCTGTGCCGGCATTCCACAAAGGAATCGCCGCTCTCCCCTCTTCGTAGAGCGATTCGAGCGGGCCCCACACCTTGTCGGTGCCGTTGTGGAAGAGATCGCCGATCAGCAGATCGGTGAGCGTGCCCCTGAGATCCGGATACTTGTGGATCATCTTGCCGAAGCTGAAGCCCGAGTAGTACTCGCACACGAGGCGTCGCATGCGATCAACGCCCTCGTTGAAGACCTGGCCCCACTCTCCGAGTTGCGCCTCTGACGTGTCGCCCTTTGCGAGGCCCGCGACAATCGCCTTCGACGCCAGTTGCCCCGACTTCAACGCCAGCAACACACCCGACGAGTACAGCGGATCGAGGAACCCGAACGCATCACCAACGAGAACCCACCCGTCGCCGGCCACGCGGTTCGAGCGATACGAGTAGTCCTTCGTCGCGAAATACCCCGTGACCTTCTTCGCATTGGCCACGCGTTGCTTGACGCCTGGGCACATCTCGACCTCTTCCTCATAAGTCTGGGCGTAGTTCGTGCGTCCCTTGAAGATGTAGTCGAATGGCGCCACGATGCCGATGCTGACGATGTTGTCGTGCTGCGGGATGTACCAGAACCACCCCTGCTTGTTGCCGTTCTGGATGACCAGCGTCGCGCCTTCGTCTTTGCCGGAATCGCGATACGCGTTCTCCCAGTACGTCCAGATCGCGCCCTTGTTCAGGATCGGATCCCAGACCCGCAGGTTGAGGCGGTTCATCAACAAACCGTTCTGTCCGCTCGCATCGACAACGACCTTCGCGCGTACCTCGCGAAAGCCCTCTCCGTCCTTGATCCGCACGCCAACGGCGCGGTCGCCTTCGAAGATCACGTCGTGCACGCGAACGCCCTCGTGGACGTTGACACCGTGCTCGCGCGCGTTCTCCAGCATCATCTGGTCGAACTCGCTTCGCACCACCTGCCACGTCTGCGAGCACTCGTGCGGCTTGTTGTCCCAGAAGTAGAACGGTGCGGACTCACGCCCTTCGGCGTTGACGAACTGCACGCTGTACTTCTTGACGAAGTGACTGGCCTGCATCTTCGGCAGCATGTCGAGATCCTTCAGGACCCAGTAGGTCTCGGGGATCAACGACTCGCCGATGTGGAACCGGGGAAACGTCTCTCGCTCGAACAACTCCACTGACACGCCAGCTTTTGCCAGCAGCGTCGACACGGTCGACCCCGCAGGCCCCCCGCCAATGACTACGACTTCAGGCATATCTCGTTCAACCCTCGACCACGAACCGGTTGGCCTTCATCTCGAATCGCGGCAGCGTCCCTGACTCGACCACCTGCACGTTCACGCTCAGACCGAGCGCCTCTCGCAGGTGATACGCCACTCTCGAGGCAACGGCATTACTGTCCTCGAACTCCGGCGCAACCTCGATCTCCAGGCGCAGCGATCGCATCGAGCCTTGCCGCGACACGATCGAGCGGAACTCGACGACCTCGGTCAGCCGACGCACGACGGACTCGATGCCGACGGGATAGACGTTGACGCCACGGATGTTGACCATGTCGTCGGCGCGGCTGAGGATGCCGCCGTCGAGACGCGCCCACGTGCGCCCGCATCGGCACGGCTCCGATCGCCGGACGACGATATCGCCCGTACGGTAGCGGATGACGGGGCTCGCAGTGCGACCGAGATTGGTGATGACCAACTCCCCCGTCTGCCCGTCGCTGACCTCGCGGCCGGTCTGCGAGTCGATCACCTCGGCAATGAACTCCGCCTCGTTGACGTGCAGCGATCCTGGCGCCTCCAGGCACTCGAAGCTGACAGGCCCAACTTCGGTCAACCCGTGATGGTCGATGACGCGCGCGCCCCAGCTTCGTTCGATCCGTTCCCGCGTGGCGGGAATGCTGCCACCGGGCTCGCCGGCCACGATTAACGTACGGACTGTCCCCTCACGGAGTGGTTTACGCCGCTCCTGTTCTGCGATTTCAGCGAGCCTCAGTGCGTAAGTCGGCGTGCAGCAGACGACCGTCGCACCAATCGCCTCGATCATCGAGAGACGGATTTGCGTGGACATGCCGCCGCCCGGCACGCAGTGCAGACCGACTTGCGGTCCGGCCTCGAAGCCGGCCCAGAAGCCCAGAAAAGGACCGAACGAAAACGGGAAGAAGACGCGCTCGCCTGCCTTGACGCCAGCGCCGCGATACACCGCCTTCCAACACTCGAGCAGCCACTGCCAGCTCTCATTGGTGTCGATCCAACGCAGCGGCCGTCCTGTCGATGATGATGTCTGGCAATACCGCGTGTAGTTCGCCAGCGACTCCGTCAGCGCCGTGCCCCACGGCGGGTTCGCCGCCTGGTCCGCATTCAGCTCCGACTTCGTGGTCAGCGGTAGCTTTTTGAAATCTTCCGGAAGACGTAACGTGGCCACGTCAACGCCGGCCTCGAGGAACTTGCGCGTGTAGAACTGATTGCGTCCGTCGATCTTCTGCAGCAACTCAGAAAGACGACGCCCCTGGCACTCGGCCAGGCGATTCCGATCGAGCTGTTCGACCTCCAGCATCTACGCTTCGGCCTCCGCCTCGGCCGAGACTTCGAAGCGACTCGCAATGTCTGGCGGAAATGGGCGCGCCTTCATCTCGCCGTGCTCGTCCTTGCTGACGCACACGACCGTCACGGTCCCCGTCGCGATCTTCTCGTCGCCCTTCGTGAGAGTGCACACATACCGCATGCTCTTCTCGCGAATCGACACGATGCGAATACGGGCATCGAACTCGTCCTCGAACTTCAGCGGCCGGTGATAGTCACACGCCGCGGACACACGAGGAAGGCCGACGTTGGCACCACGCGAAGCGACGCTGAGGCCCGCCGCGCGCCACAGTGCGTGCTCGGCTTCCTCCATGTAGCGAAAGTAGTTGCTGAAATGGACGATGCCCGCGGAGTCGGTTTCGTGGAACATCACACGACGGCGGAGGGTGTATTCGGAAAGGGGCATCTACGATCGAACGGTCCGAGGGTGTGAAGGGTCGACAGTGCGAGGGTCCGGTCCGAGGTGCGAAAGTGCGGAGGTCCCGTCCGAAGGTGGAGCCTCGGACCACCGGACCGTCGTACTGAACCTTCGCACCATTGCCCCGTCGCCCCGTCGCACCGTGTGTCCTTATGTGTACCGAATCCCTGAGTGCTCAGGGAGAAAGAATCGCTTGAGCAGCGCATCGACTCGCAAGAGTCCTTCGCGCGTCAGGGCCACACGTTGTTCGTCGCGCTCGGCGATGAACCCATCGGCCTCGATCGAATCGAGCGGATCGCGGAAGCGTTGCAGGACGTCCGCCCCATACTTGTCTCGGAAGTACGCGGAGCGAATCGAGCCCAGCTTCAACTGCAGGATGAACTCGCGAATCAGGCGCTCCTCGTGCGTCGGACGATAGGCGCGATTGAGCGGGATCTCGTCGCGTTGAATGGCGGCGGCGTAGGTCTCCCACGTGTCGAGGTTCTGGACGTGCACGCCGTTCATGTGCCCGAATGACGCCACGCCGAGCCCCACCATGTCGGCCCCCTGCCAGAGGCGATCGGTGTAGAGGAAGCGCGTGCGATTCGGATCCTTGACGGCGGTGTAGGCACTGCGGACGGTGTAGCCGTTCGCTTCGAGCGCCTCGAAGGCCTCCCGCACCCAGCGGCGTTTCGTGGACCAGTCCGCGACCGGTTGCGCAAATCGCCCAGTGCCCTTCAGCAGGTTGCCGCTGATCGTCGTGTTGAACGGCAACTCCATCTGATAAATGGTCACGCTATCCGGTTGAAGCTCGAGCGTCTTGTCGATGCAGGCGCGCCAGTTCTCTTCGGTCTCGCCGAGCATGCCGGCAATGAGATCGATGTTGACCTGCGGGAAGCCAAGCGACCGCGCAAATGCGTAGGCCCTGCCGATCTCGGGCGAGCGATGCGCACGTCCGTTGATCTCCAGGATCTCGTCGCTGAAGTTCTCGACGCCAAGGCTGAGACGCGTGACGCCGATGCCGCGAATGGCGGCAAGCTTCGGCTCGGTCAGCGTCCCGGGCTCGCACTCGAATGTCACTTCTTCCGCTTCTCGCCAGGACGTCACGGCATTGAGACGTCCGACAAGCCCTTCGAGCTGTTTCGTGGAAAGAAACGAGGGTGTCCCGCCACCGAAGTAGACGAAGTTCAGCGGCCGGCCCGCAATCGACGGAAGCTTTGCGTAGAGCTCCCACTCGTGCGCGAGCACATCGAGGTAATCGCCGACCTCCTGCGCGTTCTTGTCGGTGTAGACGCGGAAGTAGCAGAAGTGACACCGCTTCCGGCAGAACGGAATGTGAAGGTAGAGGCCCAGCGGCACGCCCGGAACGGGTGGCGACTCGAGCGCGGGACGCCCGTCGGAGGCGACCGCTTCCGTGCTCCACGTCGAGAAGGGTGGATACGTCGCGACGAAATAACTGCCGACTTCAGTCGGATCGGCCAGGGCTGACGGGGTACGATCGGCCACTCTCGAACCACTATATACCGCGGTGCACCAGTTGACACGAGGACGCTCGGCTGCAACACTCTCGCGGCGAGACACTGACATCTACACTTAGGACTCGCTTGTGTTGATCTTGCTGGCAACGCCGTTGCCGCAGGCTTCGGCCGGCATCTTCGCTACGACTGTGCGCCGATGGCCTCAACACAAGTGAGCTGTGGAATAAATGACTGAAACGGTGAGGAAGAAGAGAATGGGCTGGGTACTTTTCGTCGCGGGAGCCGTGCTGTCCTGGGGTGCGTACGGGGCACTGCTCTATCTCGGACAGACGCAGCTGGGGAACCCACTCAAGGCGCTGCTCTGCGTCGGCGTGGCCTACTTCCTGATTGGCGTGCTGCTGCCAGTGGGCGTGCTCGGCTCTCAGGGCCAGCTGTCAGGCTTCGGCACCGCGGGCCTCATCAACGCAACGATCGCCGGTGCGCTCGGCGCCGCGGGAGCCGCCTGCATCATCTGGGCGTTCAAAACAGGCGGGCTGCCGATTTATGTGATGCCGCTCGTCTTCGGCGGCGCGCCCATCGTCAACGTGGCCGTCGGGATGATGATCCATCCGCCCAAGTCGGCGCTGAGCCCGATGCTGTTCGTCGGTTTCCTGCTCGCGTCGATCGGCGCTGGGATGGTGTTGTACTTCAGGCCGACAGCCTAGAGCCCTATCGCGAACAGATTGCTCTCCGTCCGGATGTACCAACGGCCATCGACGAGGGCCGGTGTCGCCAGCGTGCCTTCTCCGATCTTGTTCGTCCGTAGCAACTCGAACGTCGGCCCGGCCTTGAGCACGAACGTCTCGCCTTCGTCGTTGGTGAAGAAGATCTTCCCATCGACTGCCACAGGCGACGCAGAGAAGCCCTCACGGCGTGCGACGCCGAGCCGGCTCTGAAACATCAGCTTCCCTGTCGTCGCCTCGAAGCTCGTGACGATGCTCTGCATGTCGTTGATCATGTAGAGATGCTCGCCGTAGAGAATCGGCGACGGCACGAACGGCGATCCGCGCTGGCTCGCCCACGCGAGATGGCTACGTGTCACGTCGCCTTTGCCGCCGGGCCGAATCGCCAGCGTCGGCCCCGCGCGGCCTGACGAACAGAACACCATGCCGTACCCGACAACCGGCGTCGGGATCACTTCGTAGCTCGAGCCGTCACAACTCCACAGCTCGGCGCCGGTGTCCGGGTTGTATGCCTGCACGCGCTGTTGGCCGTTGACGATGATCTCGTCGTGATCGACGACATGGACGGCGATCGGTGTGCCCCAACCGACATTCGCATCGCGCGGCTTCGTCCACAGCGTCTTCCCCGTCTGTGTATCGAAGGCGGCGATGAACGAGTTCCGCGACTGGTCCTGATAGAGGATCAATCGATTCTTGTAGAGCAACGGCGATCCGGCCGTGCCGTGATAGGCCTCCATCGGGCCGAGATCGCGGAACCAGATCTGCTTGCCGTTCATGTCGAGCGCGATCAGACCCCTCGGGCCAAACGACGCGTAGATGCGCTCGCCATCCGTCGCCGGCGTCGCGGACGCGAAGCCGTTCTTGTAATGGTTCCCGTACGGTGTCCGTCCTTCGGGCGCGAACGTCTCCCACACCTTCACGCCGTCCGCACGACGCAGCGCCATCACCGACAGCCGTCGTCCACCGTCGTACGCCGTTGTCATGAAGATGCGATCGCCCCAGACAATCGGCGACGAGTTGCCGCTTCCCGGCACCGGCACCTTCCACTTCACGTTCTCCGTGGCCGACCAGCTGTCTGGATAACCCGTCCCGGTGACGACGCCCTGTCCGGAGGGGCCTCGCCAGCGCGCCCAATACTTCGCACCTTCGCCGGTATCGCCAACCATGTGCACTGCGGGTGCTGGTTGCTGCCCCTCGAGACGTTGCGAGGTCAGCAGCAAGACAAGAGCAGGAAGAGCGATCAGAACGACGCGAACGATCGAGGCCGTGCTCCATGCGTTCACTTGCGCACCCTCAGATCGAATGCCGCCATTTCTGCCAGGTTGCGCACGAGCAGATACCCACCCGAGATCGCAGGGACGTTCCACGTCTTTCCTTCGAGCACATGAAATCTCGCGAGCTCTTCGTGCCGCGCCGAATTGGCTCGCACGAGTGCGAGGTCGCCGTCCTCGGTCAACACGATCAGGTTGTCGCCGGCCAGCACTACCTGGCCGTACCCGTAGCGTCCGCCCTTCCATTTGAGGTCGCCGGTCTCGACATCGACCGCTGCAAGGATGCCCTCATCGAGACCATAGATCACACCGTCGCGCAGCACCGATCCGGAGAATCGATTCTTCATCCGGTTGTTTCGCCAGACCTCGCGCACCGAGAAGTGATCGCCGCTTCCGCTCAACTCGATCATCGCAGAGCCAGCGCCGTAGCTTGCGGACAGGAACACGCGGTTGTCGCCAATGACCAGCGGTTGCGCTGCGTTGATTCCGTTGTAGGTCGGGAAGGGATACTCCCAAAGCACTCTCCCGTCGCCGGGAACGACACCCATCATTCGCGTGGCGCTGACCACGAGTACCTGCCGCACGCCGTTGAGCGTGACAAGCATCGGCGAACAGTACGCCTGCTTGTCGCCGAGCGCCGACCATGCGCGTTTTCCAGTGGTGCGGTCGTAGCCAACGATCGAGCGCCCGTTCGATCCTCCCGGAAGCACGATGACGGTGTCGTCAACGACAAGAGGTGCAGCGGCCATGCCCCAGTCGAGGTTATGCGCGTCGCTGTCGCTCAGGATGTTGGTGCGCCAGATCACCTTACCGGTGGTGTCGTCGAGGGCGCGAAGCTCCCCCGTGGCGCCTAGCGCGTATACCTTCCCCTCAGACCACGTCGGCGTTGCCCGTGGGCCGTCTCCGCCCATTGTCTCGCGGAACTCGGCGCCCCACGAATTGGTCCAGAGCTCGCGCCCGGTTGGTACGTCGTAGGCCGCGACAACTTCCTGCCCGCCGCGCTGCTCGATCGTGAAGGCGCGTCCACGAGCCACGACGAAAGAGGCGTATCCCCCGCCGACCGGTTGCTTCCACAGCGGCATCAGACCCGCCGTTGGCCAGTCAGCGAGCACTGGCACTTCGCGATACTCACCATCGCGCTTGGGTCCACGGAAGTCGGTCCAGTACGGCGCCGGTCCGCTCGACGCTGCACTTTCCAGCTTCGTCGCCGCGGCAGGTTCGCTTGTTTCGGCTGCGGCGGTCGGTGCCTCGGCGACAGGTATCTGGACAACTTCAATCTGCGCGGCTGTGGCACGTTGCGCTTCGCGATGACGCTCGATTCGCTCCGCCTGGCCATCGCTCGTCTGCACGAAGCGCGGATACGGCGTGCCGCCGCCGTCCATGACGAACCGCAGACCGAAGAACTGGAAGAGCACCGCGGCGACAACCGCGACCACCACCAGCCCCACGCCGACGAATCTCAAAATGCTTCGAACCATGATCGTGTTTACTGCCTACTGCCTACTGCCTACTGCGTGCTTCGAGCTGCCGTCTGGCGTTGTCCAATGGCATAGATGAACGACGCCGTGCGCACGAAGATCTGTCCATCTGACACCGCGGGAGAGCTGAGCGTGTAGTCCTGCAGATCGTTCTCCGACAACAGCTCGAACTTCGGCCCAGTTCTGAACACGGTGGTCACCCCGTCTTCGTCCGTGATGTAGATCTTTCCGTCCGCCAGGACGGCGGAGCCGCTGTAGGTCGCATTACGAAGGCGATGCGGACCGTAGACGGTCTTTCCAGTCTTCGCGTCGAGGCAGTACAGAATCCCACGGTCGTTGATCGAATAGAGATACGTTCCGTCGGTGACCGGTGTCGGCACATCGGGCCCGTTGTTGAACGACCACAACACGTGCGATTTCGTGACGTCGCCGCGTCCACCTGGTTTCAGCGCAAGAAGCGGCCGCTCGCGTGATGGCGCGAACAACAGATCGCCGTGTACGACTGGCGATGCGACGATGCGAAAGTCGCCGTTGTTCTGTGGATTGAGCCCATCGGCGCGCCACAGTTCCTGCCCTGTTGCCGGATCGTGACCGGTCACGACATCTCCACCAGTGATCACGATCTCGGTCGAGTTCCCGACGCGCAGCAGCGCCGGCGTCGTGTAGGCATCAGGCGATTCGAACCGCGCACGCGTGGGCCGCTCCACGCGCCACACCGTCTTGCCTGTCGCCTTGTCGATGCGAAGCAGGTACGACGGATCGTCGGTATGCATCCCGTGCAGCACCTGCACGAAGAGCGAGCCCTCGAACAGCAGCGGTGACGAGGCGTAGCCCCACTGGAGTCCGAAGCGTCCGTAGTCGGCCTGGATGTCGCGGCCCCAGACCTCCTTGCCCGCAAAGTCGAACGCCTTCAGCACGCCGGTGCCGGTCATGATCCAGACGAGTTTCCCGTCGGTCACCGGCGACGGCGACGACATCTGCTGCTTCATCATCCGGCGATTGCCACCGCCGAGCGGTCTCTTCCAGCGCACTGACCCGTTCGACCGATCGACGGCCCAGAGTGCCAGGTTCGAACCTTCGCCGACATTGAGGAACACGTGATCGCCCCAGACGATCGGCGTCGATCCCGACCGCTCTGGCATCGCGAGCTTCCACGTCACGTTCTCGGTCGTGGACCAGCGAACCGGCAGGTTCTTCTCCGCGCTTTCACCGTTGAGCATCGGGCCACGCCACTGTGGCCAGTGCTCGGCAGAGAGCGACGCCGCAGAGACGAGAAAGATCGAGAGGATTCCGGGCAACGACTTCCGCATCCGACTACTCCGATCGAAGGGAGGCGAGCAGCGGCATCCGTGTCGCCGCGCGCATAGCGAGAACCGAGGACAACAACCCAGCGACGAGCACGCCAACCATCAGCACTGCGCTGCCACTCGTGAATGGCAGCCTGCTTCCCCGCTCTGCCACAGCCGGTGCGATCGCAAGCGCTGCGGACAGCGCTCCGGCGGTGAGGCCGGCAACGAGCAGGAGCACGTTCTCTGCGACGACCATCGTCATTACGTGCCCACGCCGATAGCCGACGGCGCCAAGCAGGGCAAGTTCCTTCTTTCGCTCGAGCACATTGCGAAGGAGAACGGTGGCAAGCCCGAACGTTCCAAGCAGGAGACCCAGCCCACCGAGCGTCTGGAACGTGGAGAGATAGGTGTTCTCTACGCGGTGGAACTGCGCCAACCGTTCGGCTGTTCCCGTCACGCGTGCACCCAGGTCGGACATGTTGTCTTCGAGCGTGGATCTGAGACGAGCCGCGGGCTCGCGACCAGCCTGCACGAGCAGGACCTGGTAGCCCTGCTGCTCAGGGAACAACGTCACGAACGGTTGCTCCGCCATCAGCAGTTCGCCCTGAAAGATGCTGTCGCGCAGCGCAGCGACCAAGCGCAAGCGGACCTCTCGATCGCCACGCGGCAGCACGATGTCGTCACCGAGCTTCTTGTGCAACACGTAGGTCATCGAGTTCGCGTCGGCAATCACCGGGATCGCGCCGTCTGGCAGCGCCTTCTCGAGCAGCACCCATGGGTTCGCGCGCTCGGCGTCTGTCGTCGCAAGGCTGCTTCCAAATGCGAACCTCCCGCCGCGGAGAAAACTCTCGCTCGCTGCAACGATCCGCGGGCTTCGTGGCTCATACAGATTCAGGCAGCTCGCATCATCTCCCGGTAGCAGCCGCAGCGGCTCGAACATCACGGACTGATCGAGGTCGATCAGATTCAGCGCTTCCCTGCCCTCGCGTGTGTTCGGATCCCGGACGATGGGCAACAGCGTCTCGACCAACAGGTCATATCCACCGACTCCCGAACGAGGCCCGGTGTCCGCAAGCTGGTCGCCGCGGCGGAATGCCTCGACCGAGATGAGGATGAAGGTCGCGGATGCGATCACGGCGATCGAAAGCACGCTGCGACCGGGACGATACGTCGCCGTTCGCATCCCAAGACGAGACACCGACAGCCAGCCATGGCCGTCGATTCCGCCGCGCGCGCGTCGCCGGAACAGCCACGCCGCCGCGCACAGCGAGGCCACGAGCAGCGCGGAACCCGCGCCGAAGAACGCACCCACGCGCTCGACGGCGCCAGTTGCCGCACCGGCCATCAACAACAACGCAAGGATGGCGAGCACCGCCGCGGCAATCGGCGACTTCAGGCGCGCGCGCGAGCCCTTTGGGAGTTGGGAGCTTGGGAGTTGGGAGTTGACTACGGGGGAGTCGTCCAGCGTCCCCATCAGAAGGCTGCGTTCGGAGATGCGATTCAATCCGCGCAGCGTCCACCAGATGCACCCGACAGCGGCAATCACTCCGCCGATTGCGCCGCCGGCAAGCGACGATGGCGACACGTGCAACGTGAGCGCAGTCGTCCCGACCGCATCCACCCACCACGATCGAAGCCCGTACATCATCAGCCACGCATATCCCAGCGCACCGCCGATGCCGAGCACACTTCCCACGACCGCCAGCAGAATGCCTTCCTGCAGGAACAACCTTCGCACTTGCGAGGGACCGAAGCCCACGGCTCGCAACAGACCGACCTCGCGCACACGCTGTTCGATTCCCAACTTGAAGAACAGCACCACGAGCACCAGCGCGGAAACGACGATGAAGAAGCTGAAGTAGACGAAGTACTCGCCGAAGTCGGTCGCGCCGCGTGAGGCATCGAGGCCCTGGGCACGCACGTCGATTACCGCAACCCCGAGCGCCAGCGGATCGGCCGCGTCACGCAGACGCTGCGTGTAGACGTCACGGGCTTCTGCGAGCGACTGTCCATTCCCTGGCCTGACGCGCATCGACGTCATCGATCCATAGCGCGTCCGCCACAGTCGCTGCCCGGTCTCGAGGGAGACGAACGCTTTCGGTGTGGTTCGATACTTCTCCCAGTACTCTTCGTCAACCTTCCGGATCCGTCGGAGGTCCACTGGGAACGGCGGATCCCAATCGTCCAATGTCGGTGAGTCGGTGATGCCTGGATACGTTGGCGCCATCTTCCGGTCGCCGTGATCGATCGGCACCACGCTCGACACCTTCAGCGTCGTCGTTTTCAACACGAGACGACCGGGCTCTTCCCACGCGTAGTACTCCATCGTCACGGAATCGCCGGCGCGTGCCTGGAGATCCTTCGCCGCCCAGTCATTGAGCACGATGGAGTCAGTCGGAATCGCGCCGAGATCCAGCGCGGTTACGAGTGAATATGGGATCTCACGCTCACCGACGCGCAGCGTGTTTGCCAGATAGGTGAAGAGGCCACCGGCCTGCATGCCGGTTCCGTCGAGAGCAGTAGTCGCCGCTTTTGCGTGTGCGTCGTCGAGAAGGCCTGCGGCGGAGCCGACGCTGAGGGATTCTGTCGGCTCGAGCGTTTCGATGGAGTACCCAAGGTCCTCGAGCTGCGCGTTGCGTCGCACGAGGGCGCGCAACTCTCCGGCAGCATTCGGCGGCGGACTGAGCCCACTCGAAACGAGCAGCGTGTTCACACGGCCAGGAATTCCAAGGTCCTGCTGCAGCCTGGTAAGAGGCACGAAGACAGCCGCCACCTCGCCTTGCTGCGCCTCGAGCGAGAACTCGCCAAGCGAGTCGGCCGGCACAACGCTCGCCACCGTCAGTCGTATCGAACGTCCGAGGTTATCGCGTTGACCGTGGAGTGACTCGAGTGGGATGTCGGTCGGCCGCTGGACGCGAACAAGAATGGTGTCGCCCGCACGCGAATCGATCTGACGTGCCAGCGCAGGACTGATGAGGGCGTCACGATCCTCGGGCCCGTTGACGTTCGTGACGGCGTGGAATCGCCAAAACCTGTCATCCACTCCGTAGACACGAGCCTGCGCAATACGACGCCCTTCGTTCTGCGCCGTCACGGTCCCCTGCACGATGACGAGAGGAGCCACGCCGGAGAACGCGGCCTTGAACTCCGGACGCGCGGCGAGATCCTCCGCCAGTTGTTCCCGAAACAGGCTCGTGGACGCGACGACGTGGTCTGTCCGTCCGAGGCGACCGAGCAGCAGGTCTCGCAGGCTGCCGCGAACCGAATCGCCAACGAGCAGCGCTCCCGCCAATACCGACACAGCGGTGGCGACACCGAGGACCACGGCCACATTCGTGCGCCAGTAGTAGGTCAGGCTGCGGATGGCGATTTGTCGCGCGTGCATGCGAGCGAGTCCCATTTCACCACATGAACCTTACGTGTGACGTTTACTTTCGACCGTTGGCTTTTGTTTATCGCCCGGCTTGATAGCCAGCCCGGGCGCTCACGGTTCCCCGCCGTCCTTTGAGGCGGACGTCGAGGCGGTGCCAGCCGGTGCTCGGGACGCCACGAGGGGTGTAGCTGAGAAGGTATCGCTGGCGGAACTCTTCGAGAATCCGCAGGAAGGTCTGCGACAGATCCTTCGTAGACTCGATCTCGAATACGGAACCGCCGGTCAGTTCACCGAGCTCCTTCAGAAACTTCGGATTGATCTTGCTGCGGACCGCGACGCCGTATGTGACAACGTCAGCACGCCGCGCCGACTGCAGCACGACGTCGGACGAGAGAAAGCTCGATGTGTCCACGCCATCGCTGAAGACGATCAACAGGCTCCGGCCCACGTCGGAGCCAGACAACGCAATAGCTGCGGAGGTGCCATCGACAAGCGACGTCTGTCCCTGCGGCACAACGGCCCCGAGAGCCTCGCGCACTCGTGGAATGTCCGGCGTCAGCTCCTGGCGCAGCCGCACGGCATGGCTGAACGTCAGCAGCGCGGCGCGGTCCTCGCCGTTCAGGCGATCAAGCAGCGTGTTGCTCGCGGTGAGGAGATGATCGAGCCGCTCTCCGTTGACGCTCTGACTGACATCGAGCCCGAGAACGACGTTCAGCGGAACCTGCTCGAGGCGAACCAGATCGATCTCCTGGAGCACGCCCTCGTCGCGGACCTCGAAGTCCTGCGGACCCAGCCCGCGCACCACCTGACCGCGATCCTTGACCAGCACGTCGACGCGCACGGCGTCCACGCGGGACGAGAAGATTGGCTGCTGCGCCGTGGCTGTCAGCACTGCACCGGCGCACATGGCACTCACCAGCGCTGTTTTCATTGCGCCTTCGCGAGCGCCGTGTAGAGCGACTCCACGAGATCAATGAGATCGCGAGCCTGCGACGTGTAGTAGGTCCACCAGGGATCGTCGGCCAGCGCAGGGTCGTCGCTACTCAGGACCGGCTCGATGGCTGAGAACGCCTCGCCACGGTTGCCGGCAAGCGCGGCAAGCGCACTGATGCCCATGTTCGGCGACTGGGCCCACGGGAACAGTTCACTAGCGCGCTCGTACGCACTCTGCGCTTCGTCCACGAGGCCGAGCGCAGTGGCTTCCGCACCCAGGAACATATGCGCGTAGTACTGCAGCACCCGGATGTCGGCCTCCATCGCCGCGCGCCGCAGTTCGACGATCGCGTCCTGATGCTTACCGCGCCGGCCGAGGACACGTCCGAGACGTATGCGTGCCTCCGCTCGTGTGGGATCGCGCTCGAGCGATTGCCGGTAGAGACGCTCCGCTCTCCCCAGCTCATCTCCTTCATCACCGATCAAGTTGAACAAGTCGCGCGAGACCGTCGTCGTCGCCAGCACGCCCTGGATCTGCGGGCCGCTGAACATCTCGCGCCCGCATGCAGCCATGAACAGGATCTCAGGATCTCGGGGGAACAACTGCACCGCGCGCTCGATGTGCCATGCATCCAACTGCTGCAGTGCCTGCATATAGGCGGTGGAGGCCAGGTACCACAAGCGCACAGTCTCGTCGGCGCCAGGGTCGTTCCTGGGCGCACCTTTGGGTCGGACTTTATCGAGGAGACGCCTCCCCATTTCCCACTGAAAGCTCCCGTCATCGACGCCCGTCTGCTGGCCGTCTGCCATGTAGACCATGAACATGGAGGATCGGCCGCGTCGTGCCGGATCTTGCGTGGCCGGCTGACTCGCCTGGAGCATCACGATGTCGGCATGAAGTGACGCGCCGCGTTTCAATAACCGATCCTCGCCGCCTGCGCCGATCTCTTTCGCGATCACCTTCAGTCGCTTCACATCATCCCAGCCATAGGAGATGGTCCGCGACCGGTAGCGAGGCACCTGCGCCCGGAAGATTCCGCTGAAAGGCTCGGCCTCGACCGGCTCGTAGAACACGCCGATGCCAGGATCGCGCACGAGGCTCACGAGGGTGCCCACATCGATCCAGACGCGCCATACCGTCGTGCGATCCCATGACGCCACTCGCAGCAAAGAGTCGTCAGCTGCGCCCGGCTCGTGTTGTTCGACTGCCTCGACCCACTGACGCACGCGATCGACGCGGTCTATCTTTCTCTCCACCGCAGAGTCCTGCCCACGGGTCGCCGACCCGGTCCACAGCATCGCGACGATGACGAGCGCTGTGTGCAGCCTCACGTGTCTCTCCAGGTGACTCGCGCTAATCGAGTTTCAAGAGACGAGCAGCGTTGCGCCAGTAGATCTGTTCACGTTCCGCCTCACTGATCGGCAGGCGATCGATCACCTTGATCGTCTCGCGAATGTACATGCGGCCGCCCTCTGGATCGAACGGCGCATCCGACGCAAACAAGACGTTATCGACACCAAAGAACTTGAGCCCGCAGACGGTCGCATCGTACGCGCCGAACGTCGCCGTGTCGGCGTAGAACATCTTGAAGTAGTCGAGCGGACGCTTCTTCAATTCTTTGAGTAGCTTGGTGTAATCACGGTCGGAGGTGCGTGTTCCAAGCTGGTCCCAGCCGGGGCCGACGCGACCCTCGAAGTACGGAATCATCCCGCCCATATGGTGCGTGATGATTTTGAGGTTCGGATGTCTGTCGAAGATGCCCGAGAACACCAGGCGTGACATCGCCACGCTCGACTCGTACGGCCAACCAAGGGTCCACCAGATCTCGTAGAGCGAGCGCTCTTCGGTCGGATAATCGGCGATGTCGGCGGCACGATACGGATGCAACCAGATCGGAAGGTCGTGCGACGCCATCGCAGCGAAGATCGGCTGGTACTCAGGCAGGTCGAGCGGCTTGCCCTGGATGTTCGAGCAGATCTGGATCCCGCGTGCGCGCAGTGGCCCCATCGCCCGCTCGAGCTCGCGCATGGCCGCATCGACGTCGTTCATTGGGAGCCACGCGATGAACGCTGGAAATCGATCGGGATACTTCCCCACCAACTCCGCCATCCCGTCGTTCGCGCGCTGCGCCAGATCGACCGCGTCGTCCAGGCCGGCAAACACTTCAACAGGCGGCGTGGCAATCGAGAGGATCTGCTGATACTCCGGGTGCGCGTCCATGATCTCGAAACGCACATCGAGGTTCGCCAGCATGGGCACGTTGCGCACGCGCTTGCCGACGTCCTTCATCGTCGAGGCGAGCGCCATCATCCGCTCCACGTAGCGTGTGGGGAAGATGTGATTGAACACATCGATCTTTCGCATTCACTCTCCTTGAAGCGTTAACGCTCTTCCCGCAGTCCGGCCGCTCGCCACTTGCTGAAATGCCCCGCGAGATAGCTGATGTTCGTGAAGCCATGCTTCCGCAAGGCGGCGCCGGCCATCCAGGCGCGCGGGCCGTGGCCGCAATACACGACCAACGGGCTCTGCGGCGAGCCCGGCAATTCATTTGCGCGCGAACTGACGGACTCGAATGGGATGTTCAAAGCTCCCGGGACATGCCCGTCGGTGAACTCTTTCACCGATCGCACATCGAGAATCACGGGCGCCATGTTCGAGTCGATTTGACGGAGCAGCGTCTGTGCCTCCACTTCGGCCCGATCGCGACGCTGGAGTTGTGCGCCAGCGGGAACGGACACGACACAGGCGGCCAACCCGAGCACTGCGGTGATCACGGCAAGGAAGTAAAACGCTGCCGCATAGGATCCGGTTCGCTCGACCCAGGTGGCCAGGAACAACGGACCCACCGCGGATGCGAGAACGGTCATTGCCTGAGCGGCGCCCTGAATCCGCCCAAGATGCTGCTGCCCGTAAGCGTGTCCCCAGAAACTGAAGAAGACGACCGTGACGAAACCGCCGGCGATTCCCATCGCGACCGCCTGCACCATCACCTGCGCCGGCGTCGAAACGCGCGCGAGCGCCGCCAATCCCACTGCCAGCACCACCATCGCCGCAACCAGGATCGCTCGCAGCGAGACTTTCGGAGCAAGAGCACCGGCGGCAAAGTTACCGGCAAGGCCGGTAATGGCTGTTACTGCTAGCGCCGTGTAGTAGATGTCTGGCGCGAATCCACGTTCCGCGAGAATCGACTCATTCAACAGTCCGATTCCCGACGCCACCAGGCCGTACACGGAGCTCGCGAGCGCGAAGATCCAGAACGCCGGCGAACGAAGTGTTTCGCCCAGCGTCCACTGCGTCGAGTCGGGCTTCTCCGCCGCCGACTCATTTGAAGCGGCCGGGACAGGATCGCCGTCGAGGTTCGCTCCGATGGTCTCTGGCGACGATCGATCGAGCCACCATGCGACCGGCGCCAGCACGACGAGCAACGCCAGACCGATCGACGCCCACGCAATGCGCCAGCCGGCCGATTGCACGACCGCACCAACGAGTGGGAACGCCACCATGAACCCGATGCTCATGACGAGCGCGTAAATCGCCATCGCAACAGTCAAGCGGCGGCGAAACCACTTCCCCACCATCGCGAGGCTGACGACTGATAGCGCGCTCTGCCCGAAACCGCGTGTCAGCGTCACGAATATGAGCAGGCCAATCACCGTGCTCGCCTGGCTCATCGTGACCACGGTGAGACCGAGCGCTACAGCGGTGACGGTCAGCACCAGGCGGCTGCCCACACGATCGATCAGCTTTCCCACTCCGATGCAGAACAGCGCACCAATCAGCGTCGCCACGAGATTGATTTGTGCGTATGCGACGCGGCTCAACCCGAGGTCGCGAATCAACGGCTCGGTGATGAGGCCGAGCCCCTGCGTTCGCCCTGGCAACGTGCCGACCATCGCAAGCGCCGCCACACCAAGGACGACCCACCCGTAGTACGCACGCCCGCCTACACGGGGCACGGTCATCACGTTGCTGCCAATCTGACTCATAGCGGGCCCGGCCTAGGCGACTCGCGTGAGTCGCCCGTCTGAGATATCGAAGCGAATAGGAAATTGTCCTGCAAGACGCTCGCTATGCGTCACGACGATGAGGATGTTGCGCTGGCGTGCGTGGAGGTCCAGCAACATCGCGGCAACGGTCGATGCGGAGGCCTGATCCAGATTGCCGGTGGGCTCGTCGCAGAGCACCAGACGAGGCTGACGCACGAGTGCGCGCGCGATGGCCGCGCGCTGCTTTTCGCCGCCAGACAACTCACCGGGACGATGGTCGAGCCGCGCACCCAGCCCCACCTGCTCGAGGCAGGCCCGTGCTCGTGCCGGGGCATCGTCGTTTCCGTTCTTCGCCACCAGCGTCGGGACGAGCACGTTCTCGAGGACGCTGCACTGGGGCAGAAGGCAGTGATCCTGAAATACGAATCCGATGCTGGTGTTTCTGAAATCTGCCAGCGCCGTGGCCGCAAGGTCGAACGGGTTTCTTCCGTCGAGCGTGATGGTGCCCTGCGACGGCGGCTCCAGTGCTCCCAGCATGTAGAGGAGCGAGCTCTTGCCGCTCCCCGATGGCCCCGTGATCGCCGCCGCATCACCGGGCGATAGCGTGAAGCTGACGTCGGACAGCACGGTCAGCGGACCGCGCGGAGTCGGATACTGCTTTCCCACACCTGAGACGTTCAACACGGCAGACCTGCATTGGCGCGACGAACCGCCGACTCATAGACCTCGACTTGACGAACCGCGGACTGCGCGATTGTGTAATGCGCGCGCACGCCTGCGAACGCTCGATCGGCGAGCGTCGCCGACAGCGCGCGGTCCGTCCACATTCGATGCAACCCCTCTGTGAGCGCATCAACATCGTTCGGGGCGACGAGCAAGCCGCCGCCGGTCTTCTCGACCACCTCGGTAAACGCACCGCGCTTCGGTTGAACAACGGGGACACCGGCAGCCATCGACTCGAGCAGGAACATCCCCTTCGGTTCGTCGTAGGTCGCTGGCACTGACAGCACGTCGAGACTTTTCAGGAAGTCCAGCTTGCCTTGTCGATCCAGAGCGCCATGGTAGGTGAACTCGTCGCCGAGCCCGGCTCGTTTCAGCACGTCGTGCGCCTTCTCCAGATAGCTGCTGTAATTCGGTGCCATGTAGCCGGCCGCACGCAAGGTCATCCTCGCGTTGCCGGCTCGCCGCCTGAAGCGGACGTAGGCTTCGGCCAACTCGTGCAGCCCCTTCTCCGGCGCGACCCGCGCGAAGTATCCGACGCGATACTCCTCAGCGCTCGCACTGGGTGGACGGCGCGAGTACCCCGCCATGCTGATCCCGAGCGGCACCACGGAGATTCGCTCCACGGGAATCTTCAAGTAGCGCGTCATGAACTCCGCACAATAGTCGCTCACCGCGATGAACTGATCGACATGCCGGACCTGCTCCTGGATCAACGCAATCGCGCGATCGCGATAGGGATCCGTCAGCTCGCTGAGAAACAGCTCCTCTCCCTGCAGCGTGCAGAGCACGGGCCTCTTGAACGCACGCTTCAGTGGAGCCGCCATCGCGATGAGCAGCGAGTTGGGTAGGTTGATGACATCAGGCGGAGGCTCGTCCTTCGTCCATTCAACCAGCTTCTCGAACTCCTTGCGAAGCACGCCTCTCTCGCCCTGCAGCGTCGAGATCGTCATCTCGCCAAGGACACGCGCGTCGGGAGAAATCCCTCGCCCGGCAAATGCGGCAATCACGCGAGGGGAATCCCACAGGCGGTCGAGAAAGCGCGGCGTCTTTCGAAAAAGCGACGAGTACTGCTGAAGGTAGACGCTGATTCCGCCAAAGAGCACGTCGGGGCGGCTGACGTTCTCTTCATCGGTGCGCGTCGGCGTGTAGACCGGCATCAGCGTGACGTCGTGTCCACGTGCGATCAGCTCTGCTGCCAGCCCGTTGTCTCGAAAACAGCTGCCGCAGTACATGCCTGCAGCCCCAGCTGTAATCGAGAGGATCTTCACTACAGTGCCGTCGACTGGAAGGCCCTGGCGCGAAAGAGGAATTCGACGATGTTTCCTTCGTGGGGCTGACGCCAGTTCAACTGCGTGGTCGGGACGCGGCCGAAGTTCAACCGGTCCACGTGCACCGCGTCGAGGAGACGACGCTTCAATGTGTCGTTGCAGGTGATCGCCGTGCACACGAGCGTGGGGCCGATCGCGTCAACCATCTTCGCCTCGGGGCACTCGACGACGGTGACGAAAGGAAACATGAACTCCTTCTTCACGACGGCGGGCTCTGGCGAGTTGGCGTGAATCACAGTGGGCAACAAATAATCGGATTTCCCGTTCTTGACCAGCCGGCTTCCTTCGCGATGTGTCGCGGTTACGTCAACGACACCAGCCGCCTCCAGGTCCGCATCGATCGACTGCGAAATCGCGTCAGCGACGCCTGGAACCGTGAAGGCCGCGAGAGAGGCATCGGGGTGCTCAGGCGGCAGCGGCTGAATGGCCGCAAGCCGTTGAGCAAGGGCGTTCGCGATCTCCTGCGTGTGGCGGCTCGCCCAGATTCCCGACGTGTTGATGCAGCTGCGCCCGCTGTTGAGGAACACGCTGTCGACCATCAGGTCGAGATAGTCCTCCCATCGATCGACCTGATCGTCGCCGAGCAGAATCTTCGAGAAACCGGGCCCGTGAGCCTGGACGCGAGGATTGCCGCGATATCGATCGACGGTCGGCTGGCCACCAAACACCAGGCTGCGTGCGCAGGCGTCGAGAACGGCGGCGCCCACGTCCGCACCACCCGGGTAAATCGAGATGGCATTGCGAGGAATGCCGGCCTCGAAGAACGCCGCGGCCATGCGGTACGGCGTCCATGGCTCCTGCGGGCCCGGCTTGAGGACGAGACCGATCTGCATCGGGATGATCGGCATCCACAAGGTATGCACGCCCGGTGAGTTCGATGGCAGCACGAGCCCGAGCACCGGGCTCTGCACCTGATAACTGATCGGCACGCCGCGCTCTTCGCCGTGGCCGGTCGCGAGCACATCGAGCGAGAGCCCGCGCGTCAACGACTCGAGGATGCTGCGCATCTCGGTCAGCACGAACGCGTTCTTCTTCATGTTCGCGCGGCACATGCGCTCCGGCAACCCGGTGCTCGCCGACTGGGCGTGGACGAACTCGTCGGCCGACTGCGTGCCGTCGCCCATCGGCAGCGTGGCACTCATGTAGAGCTCGCCCGCACGGCCGACGCGCGCGATCAACTCATCGACAGGGATCTGTCGCAGCGCCTCGCGCGCCTGATGCGCTTTCCGTGCGTCGCGTTGAATCAATCCGCCGTTGGCCCGGCTCACCCGCGCAATGGGCTCGCCTGTCGAGAAGTGAACGACTTCGTCCACTTCCATGCTTGTGTACGGTTCTCCCCAACGCAGTACTGGTAGTTGCAGCATCCGTTCTTCCTAGTAAACGCCCACAGTTGTCGTCGACGCAAAACCGTGAAAGGGTCTGACCCCACTGACGCCGTCCCACGGATACTTTTCGTACGGCGGTTCGCGCTCCCCTTCGTCGCGCTCGAGGAAGCCCGGCATGAAGAACTCCTTGGTCAACGTGGTGAGCTTCACGCGGCCGGCCTGTCCATATTCAACCAGCTTGCGCGGATCGTCGAAGTCCACGACCTCAACGACAGCGCGGGGCTGAGGCGCGTAGTAGGAAATCTTGTAGTTGTTGAATGGACCGGACGGCGCGCTCGGCGCCAGCCCCATCAGCGTGTTGCCGTAGGTGGGCGTCATGTAGGCGCCGTCGAGGAGCTCTTCCTGCGCGAACCGGTTCCACTGCGGCGTGAACTCCGTGCCGCCAGAGAAGATCCCCTTGATGCCCACCTTGCCAATGCTCGTGCCCATCGACTCGAGCCTGAGCGCGAGCGACTCGAGCAGCTTCGGCGTCGTGAACATGCACTTGATGTCGTGACCCGCCTGCAGGATCGTGACGGCCTGATCGATCACGTGATCCTTGTAGGCCTGCAGGTGCTCGCTCCACCCCTTCTTAATGAGCTTGATCACCCAGCGCGGATCGAGGTCCACGCAGAACGCGATGCCACCGCGATGCTGTGCGAGATGTTCGACCGCGAGCCGCAGACGGCGCGGGCCTGACGGCCCCAGCATCAGCCAGTTGCCGCCCTTCGGGAAATGCTCGTCGGGAAACGTGGTGCTGAAGATCTCGTAGTCGATCCGGAAGTCCTCGCAGTTGATACGTGTCTTCGGGACGCCGGTCGTGCCACCGGTCTCGAACACGAACACCGGCTTACCCGCGAGCCCCTTCGGTACCCACCGCTGCACGGGACCGCCGCGCAGCCATTCGTCCTCGAAGAGATCGAACTGTTGCAGGTCCTCGAAGCGCTTGATGCGCTCTCGCGGATCCCACGTGAGCTTCTTCGCGTAATCGAGCCAGAACGGACTGCCGGTGGCCGGATCGAAATGCCACGCAACGACCTCGCGCACCCACGCATCGAGGGCGTCCTTTGCCGCGTGAACCTGTGTTGGTGCTGCCGCCGAGAGAGATGATGACTGGGAAGCCTGCATACGAGTCGAAGTATAGTCTTGGCCTGAATAACTCCCAACTCCACGACTCCCGACGCCCAATCAGTTCCTGACTTCTTGGGAGTTGGGTCTTTGGGAGTTGGGAATTTGCGCGTTTGGTCGCGATAACGGACTCGGTAGTACTCGAAGCGCGCGTCGTCGTATCGAGGTGGCATGACGAAGACCCCAACGGGCGCAGCGCCGCAGGCACTGACGCCACTGCAGTGGACCATCTGCGGAGTCGCCGCCCTGGGCTTCGCCTTCGATACCTACGAGCTCCTGATGCTGCCGCTCATCGTGCGGCCCGCCCTCGCTGAACTGCTCGGCGCGGAATCAAACAGTCTTGCTGTCAACTCGTGGGTCGGCACACTGCAGTACGTGCCGGCCGTCGCCGGAGGCATTTTCGGGCTGATCGGCGGGTATCTGACAGATCTGTTTGGCCGTCGCCGCGTCCTGGTCTGGAGCATCCTGATCTACGCATTCGCGGCGCTCGCCGCTGGATTCACAACCTCAGTCTATTGGTTGCTCTTCTGGCGCTGTTGCACGTTCGTCGGCGTGTGCGTGGAGTTCGTCGCCGCAGTCGCATGGCTCGCGGAACTGTTCCACGATCCTGTTCAGCGCGAGCGTGTCATCGGCTACACCCAGGCCTTTGGATCGTTCGGCGGAGTGATGGTCACCGGTGCCTACTATCTCGCCGTGACCTACGGACACAATCTGCCGGAGATCAATGGCGGTCACGAGGCCTGGCGCTACACGCTGATGTCCGGCGTCATCCCGGCGATCCCGCTGATCATCATTCGCCCGTTCCTCCCCGAGTCACCCGCGTGGCAGGAGAAGAAGCGAGCGGGGACGCTCAAGCGACCGAGCTTCGCGGCACTCTTCACACCGGAGTTCCGGCGCAC
>Ga0315912_10001001_pt1 | contig 38954 bp, 26 predicted proteins | sample VfabasoilMG_FD_204469 | JGI IMG/M metagenome (GOLD analysis project Ga0315912, IMG submission 204469) | Garden soil microbial communities collected in Santa Monica, California, United States - V. faba soil | ecosystem: Environmental > Terrestrial > Soil > Garden | place: USA: California... | reverse complement strand
TGAGCGGGCAGCTTCGGTGCCGGGACTCGAAGCTCGGGCGTATGGCCGCCGCTGGCCAAGCGCGGAAACTCACCACGCGGCCAGGAAATTGCCTGAATTGCCGTCTCACGACCGAGCGTGCAGCGCCGCTCCGGCATCACCGGCCGGCCCGTCAAATGTACGAAGTACCATTCTCCGTTTTGCGTCTCCACGAAGGAGCCATGACCGGCACGCTGAAGCGGCAGCGTCATATCGTATTTGGACGTGATGAGCGGCGGCCCCGGCTGGACCTCGTAGGGGCCAGTCAAAGTGCGGCTGCGTGCAACGGTCGCCACGTGATCCCAGGTAGTGCCTCCCTCGGCCGTGAGCAGGTAGTAGTAGCCGTCCCGCTTGTAGACGTGAGGTCCCTCGACCAAGCCGTGCTCCGTACCCAGAAAGACGTTGTGCACCGGGCCAACCAGGCGCTGCTCCTTGGGCGAATACTCCTGCAGCAAGATGCCCGAGAACGGATTGTGCTTGGGGCGGTGGTCCCACTGCATGTTGAGCAGCCATTTTCGGCCGTCATCGTCGTGAAACAGCGAGGCGTCGAAGCCGCTGCTGTTCAGATAGATGCGCTCCGACCAGGGCCCTTCGATGCTGGGTGCCGTGATTAGGTAATTGTGAGAGTCCTTGTAGGCACCCGTCCAAGTCTTGACGTCGGTGTAGATCAGGTGAAAGAGCCCATCGTGATGGGTCAAGCAGGGAGCCCAGACGCCGGCGTTGTCCTCGTTGCCGATGAGATCCAGCTGACTCTTTCGTGTCACTGCATATCCAACTGGCTGCCAGTGCACGAGGTCCTTCGAATGGTGGATGCGTACACCCGGAAACCATTGGAAGGTCGAAGTCGCGATGTAGTAGTCGTCTCCCACACGACAGACGGACGGGTCGGGGTGGAAACCAGGCAGGATGGGGTTCTCGATCACGGAGGCCCGATTCAGGGGCCAGAGAGCCCCCGAGTCAAGGGCCCGGCTCGGGGATGACGTGCGTCGTCTGGGGGGATTCCGTGAGTCAAGAGGACGGTGGTAGGTTCGAGCCGAAGCCGCCCGCCGGATCCGGACCATGCCAGGGGGCGCACTTCCAGACGAGGGCGACTTGGGATCCGAAAACACGAAAATCGGGGTCCTTTTGGAGTGGAGCCCGAGCGCGTACAGCCGGACGCTGCGCGCCCAGTTGGAGAGCGAGGCGGCCCGCCAGAACGTGACTCTGACCTTCATCGGCGTGCACTGGGCGAGCGCTTCGTCCGACGAGGGCGACGACGTGGAAGAGACGCTGGCCAGCGCGGCCGACTGTTCCGGCATGATCCTCTTCTCCGGGGTTTTCTCGCACCGCTTGCACGGGCTCTCGCGCTTCGCGCAGAACTACGCGCCGAAGCCCCTAGTCAGCATCGGCTACCGCCTGGCTGCGGTGCCCTCCATCGTCGTGGACAACCGCCTGGGCATGCAGCTTGCCGCCGGGCACCTGATCGCAGTCCACGGCAGGCGCAAGCTCCTCTTCATCCGCGGGCGCAAGGACAGTCAGGAAGCCGAAGACCGTTACCTCGGCTTTCGCCACGGTCTGCGTGAACATGGCATTTTACACGAGGAAAAGCGGGTCTTGCAGGGCGACTTCACGCGCCAGGGCGCCTTGCGCGCGCTCGCGGACATGGACCCCGCCATCGCCTACGACGGCATCGTGGCAGCCAACGACGACATGGCGCTCGCCGTGATGGCCGACTTGCGCCGCCGCGGCCTCGATGTGCCGGGCCACGTCGCAGTGCTCGGTTTCGACGACTTGCCCGAAGCAGCTCGGGCCAGCATTCCGCTCACGACCTTGGCCCAACCGTTCGAAAGTCTGGCCAAGACGGCGCTGACTACGATCAAGACGCTGACGGGCGGGGAGTCCGTGCCCGCAGTGCAAGCCGTGCCAGTGACGCTGAGGACGCGGCAGTCCTGCGGCTGCAGCTGAGGCAGCGCGCCACGCATGCGCCCCGTCAGTGCGGTCTATCGCCGTAGACCTCGGGGCAGCGCGGCTTGTCCCGATCCTTCGGGCAGCGCAGGCTGCGCAGCTCCTCGAGCCCACGGCTGCCCGTGAACGGCTTGCCCGAAAACGTGGCAAAATAGCCGAGCAAGGCGTCGCGCCACCAGCCTGCCTCGGCCTCTTGGATGGCCAAGAACTCGGCCACTCGTCCGAAGCGCGCTCGATCGACTTGGAGCTCGAGCCGATCCCAGGCGGACCGCATCTCTGAGACCGTGCGTACACCGCGCTCGTAGCGGAGGGCGAGCTCGTCCCACAGCGTGCGGCCACTCGCTAGCTCCTGATCCCAGCCAACGTGGTGGAAGAACAAGAGCAGCTCCAGCGGCACGCGCGCGGGGTCCGCGTAGAGCTCGCGCAGGGGCGGGTGATACTGAAGGACGGCACCGCTCCCGGACTTCGTCCGGTCGAAGCCGAGGCCCGAGCGATCGGCTCGGTGGTAGTAGACGCTGTTCCAATCGGGGCGCGCGAGGCCGTCGACCCACGGACCAGGCCCGTAGTGGTGACCTTCGGCCATCTGGTGGGCGAGCCCGAGCGGCGTCATGTAGTCGACCACTGCCTCGCGCGACTGCAGCATGAGCTTCTGCACGCTGCGTACGAAATCGGGGTCTCGGGACCAGGTGGCAGCGATCCACTCCGCGGCCACATCGGCCGCGGAAAGCCCGGGATCCCAGGCCAAGCGACCGAACGCGTACCAGTTGGCCTGGTTGAACGGCGAACCGGTCCAATCACGATCGTCGCCGACGTTGGCAACCCCGGCGATGGCGGTCCGCTTCAATCCACGCGCCCCGGGCGGCAGGAATGCGCCCTCGACCACGCGGGCGACCGTCGAGCCCGGTCCGCTGGCAAAGGTATCCTGATCGAGCACTTCCTCGAACAGCGGCCCCAAGTAGACCAAGTGTGTGTCCTGTCCCAGGTACTCCTTGGTGATCTGCAGCTCGAGCGTCAGTGGGGTCTTGGGCATACCGCCGAGCAGCGGATGAATGGGCTCGCGCGGCTGGAAGTCGAGCGGCCCGTTCTTGACCTGCACGAAGACGTTTTCATCGAAGCGCCCGTCCAGCGGATGAAACTCGTCGTAAGCCTGACGGATGCGATCGATGCCGCCGGTCGGGCTGTAGACGAAGGCGCGCCACATCACCGTGCCGCCGTGCGGAGCAAGAGCGCGCGCGAGCATGTTGGCTCCGTCGGCGTGATTCCTGCCGTAGTCCTGGGGGCCGGGCTGCCCTTCCGAATTGGCCTTCACCACGAAGCCCCCGAAGTCGGGGATGTACCGGTAGATCTCGGCCACTTTCTCGCGCCAGAAGGTCACCACGGCTGGAGCCTTAGGGTCTGCGCTGGGCAGGCCAGCGAGCTCGACGGGCGCGCTGAAGCGGGCGGTCAAGTACACGCGAACGCCGTACGGCCGGAGCACTTGGGCGATGGCCGCCGCTTTCTCCAGGTAGCGGGCGCTGAGCGCGGTGGCGTTGGCGTTGACGTTGGTGAGCACGGTCCCGTTGATGCCGATCGACGCGCACGCGCGCGCATAGTCACGATAGCGCTTCGCGTGCAGAGCTACGTCTTCGTCCCACTTCCAGATCGATCGGCCCGCGTAGCCCCGCTCCACACTGCCGTCGAGATTGTCCCAATGATTGAGCAACCGCAGCTCGATGCGCGGCTTGCTCTCCGCGCTGTACCCTTCGAGACCGGGGCCCTGCTCGAGCCTGCGGAAGAGGGCGAAGCTCGCGTACAAGAGGCCGATCTCCGTCTCGGACATCAGGACCAGGAGCTTGCGTCCGTCGCGCTCGAGCCTGCGCGCCAAGTAACCATCTCCGAGCCCAACCCCGACACCGGCGAGCCCAAGCCGAGCGAGCTCAGGCGAGCCGACCCGGCCGAGGACGAGCGCATCACCCTCGGCTGGCAGCTCCGATCCGATGCGAGGCGGTGTCCCCAAAAGGCCCCCGAGGGCGCGCCTTAGCTCGGCCCGTACCGCGTCCAAGGTGGGAGAAGCTCCGGAGAGCACCACCGTCGTCAGCTGAGCCGAGGCAGCTTGCCTTTGGGCATCGTCCTCGAGCTTCCTGTAGCGAAGCCAGAGCTCGTAACCGTCCTCATCCGGAGGGCGCGCGAGCGGCGGCTCCGGGGCAGGCGCGGAGGCCGGGGCGGAGCTGCCGGGGGCCGCCTTTGGCGCTGGCTGGTCGCAGCCGAGCACGCAGACGGCGAGCCCGAGCCAAAGGTCGAGGCGGGGACGGACCACCTCAGTCGCCGATGATCATGCCAGCCGGGTCGAACGTCGCCGGCTGGCAGGTGTCGGTGCAGTCGGGCGCCGCGCCGTAGCCCAAGCCGTCGCAACTGGGCACGTCCGGTACCTCGGGGCTGTCCACGCAGATGGCGATGGGCGCCGAGACCGTGGTGTTGCCCGCGCTGTCCTGGCCCGTGACCGCGGCGCAGACCCAGCCCTGGTAGGTGCCCAACAGCGCTTCAATCGACTGTTGGTTGCCGGTGCAGGCCGGGCCCCCGCCGACCAGCGGCGCGTAGACGGCGGAAACGCCGCCACTGAACTGCGCCACCGCGACGGACAGGTCCGAATCGTCGGCGCAGAGCCCTTCCGGGGGAAGCAGTGCCGGATTCGCCGGGTAATCGCACCAGCCCGTCATGTCGGGAAGCATGGCTTCATCGTCCACGTCCAGGGCGCCAAAGAACGGCGTGCCCGCAATGCCCAAGGCGGTCATGCTCACCGCATCGAGGTCCGCGTCCAGCGCTGCCGAGACGGCATCGCACCGATCGACTCCGTCGTCGCTGGCGTCCACGACCAGGGGCTCACCGGCTTGGGCAAGCCAGAGCCGAAGGCTCGAGGCGTCGACGCCCGAATGGTACTTGATGAGCTGCCCCTGCTCTTCGTTGGTCTCGTCCCAGGCCAGCGCTCGGAAGAGGACCAAGTTGTACGTGTCGTCTCCATGGTCGGCAGCCAGGGGACCCACGGGGTCGAAGCTGTGCGAACACTCGAAGGCATCCGGCTGGGGCTCGCGCCGAAGCCGCATGTTCGGTGGATCCAGCGACAGGAGGGGTGGCCGCTGATCCAGGAAGTAGGTGCTGCCAGCCCCGTTCGAGGAGAGGTTGCCCGCCAAATCGCTGACGGTGACGTTGATGCTGAGCTGGGTTGCCGCAGAATAGTCAGCCGTCGTGAGCTCGAGCGTCGCCGTGTCACCCGTTTGCGTCCAGCGGGAAGACGTAGCGTCATAAGGGATGGGGATGTCCTGGGGTTCGACTACGAGTGAGTCCCAATCGACGCCGCTGAAATCGTCCGTGATCTGCAGGACGAAGGTCACGCGACTACCAATGATCGTGGCCTGGGTCGGCGCCACGATGGTGATCTCGGGACCGGTGCCGTCGATGGCCAGCGTGTACTCCAGCTCACCCAGGACGGCGCGCCCGTTCTCGGCCGTCACTCGAATGGCCGTCTGGTCTGGAGGCGGCTCCGCGAAGAGGTCGGTGTCCTCGAAATCGATGCCCTCCACGATGTAGACGTCCGGGGCACCGTCCTTCGGCGCTAGGGCGAACTCGTGGTGATCGACACTCAGGATGGGATCGCCGACGATGTCGGCGTCGTCGTCGCCCTCGAACAGCGGCTCGGGCGTGATCTTCACCTCGAAATCGTGCAAGCCGGCGCGGGCGAAGAAGCTCCCCGAAAGCGGCGAGATGGCCTCGATGGTCGGCCCATGATCGACGAGGACGTCCACCTCGGCCGAGCCCTGCAGCGCAGGACTCGATGTGTCGGAGGCGCTGCATTGGACCGTGTAGAGACCCGGTGGCACGTCCGCGATGGACAGCTCGGCCGTGTACTGGTCCGCAGCCCCTGCGACTGCGGGACTCTCCCTGGCCAGGCCATCTTCGCCCGAGAGGCGCACCATCACCGACTCCGGATTCACCGGCTCCGAGCCCGCTGCGTCGTCGGAGGTCACGCCACAGACCGCGGAGAGCGTGTCGGTGAGCACGGTGTCCTCCTCGGGGCTGAGCACCTCGACGTTGGGCGCACCGGGCTCCGCGGGCTCTCCACCCGTACCGTCGGCACCAGACCCTCCGTCGCCTCCGCTGCCGTCCGACGCACTGCCGCCGTCCCCGTCTCCGTCCTCGCCCCCGGTACCACTGGAGTTCGGCGGCGGCCGGTCAGGCTCTCCGCAGGCGACGGCGAGGCCGAGGCCGAGGAGCAAGCAACCGAGCGACAGAACCCTGGGGCGGACAAGTAGCGCGCGACGTGGATAAGACATCTGTAATCAGAATCCCCTCTCTTCGATCCGCGAGGTTATCGCAGTTCGGCGGTTTCCATGCCGAAATTCCGCGTGCACTGTCGGGCCTTCGACCCCGCACGGCGCGAGCGTTGTCGATGCTGCGCTGCGTTGGCTTGGGTGCCCGGCTCGGTTAGGGACCCGTGACGAGGATGTGCACGGGAGACGTGCGGAAAGGTGCGAGCGCCTGACTCAGCTGCTTGCGGCTTCGAGACTGCCGGCTTCGAGACTGCCGGCTTCGAGACTGCCGGCTTCGAGCGTCGCCAGGCAGGCGAGGACGTCCTTGGGGCTTGCCGCTCGCGCGAGACCCGCGGAGAGGCCACGCGCCGCCCAGCGCGCCAAGTGGAGCAGACAGAGCCGCCGCTCGGCCGAGGAGCGTGGGCCCGCGAGCACGACCACCGCCCGCAGCGGACTGCGATCCGGCGTGTCGTGCGAAAGTCCCTCTGCAAGCGTGACCATCGCCGCCTTGGACGCACTGCCCTCCAGGTGCACGCACGAGACGGCCATGCCGCCACCGATGGCGCTCGATACCTCCCGCTCGCGCGCCTTGAGCGCGCTGCTGAGCGCCGGTCCTTGTGCTCCGAGCGCAGGGGCCAATCGGCCTGCTGCCACGTCGAAAACGTCGTCCAGGCTCGAGCAGGTCATGCCCACGACGATGCGGTCGAGAGCCAGCATGTCCGTGAGCCTCATGGGTGCGCCCAGCTCGCGGCCGCTCGGGCGGGGAAAGCGCGCGTCGATGAAATTTCGGACTTCGAGAAGCTCGGCCGGGCCCAGGCGCCGGTCGGCCATCTCCAGAAACAGCGCAGCGGCTTCCGGCTCTTGCCGTACGTAGTCGAAGACGAGCGGGCTCACCTGGTGAGCCAGGCCCAAGAGCAGCGGCTCCGGCACCTGGAGCTCGCGGGCGATGGCGCATAGCCGTGCCGGCGTCGGGGCAGAATCGAGGCCGTTCTCCACCCGGCTGAGGTACGTGCCCGAGACGCTGAGGCGCCGCGCCAGGTCGCGCAAGCTCAGTCCCGAGTCGAGCCGCAGCAAGCGAAGCGTGGTGCCGAAGGGCATGGATCAGGCCGTCTCGCTGGCGAGTTGAGGCCGCGCGGGCTCGATGGCGAGCTCCGGCTCGAGTGCGGGCGGATGAACGGCCAGGATGGAGACCGGCGCTTCCGACAGCACGCGCCGACGGCGCAAGCTGATCGTCGCATGATCGAGCCCCCAGCGGGAATGCATGCCCAAGACGACCAGGTCGTACCCACGCTTGCACTCGTCGAGCACCGCGTCAGGCGGGGACGCATGCTCCACGAAGCGCACGCGCACCGTCCCCCTATGCACGCCTGGCTCCTCGAACACCTCCTCGACCGTGGGCGCCTCCGCGTCGGCAGGGGTGACGCGATCCGTTTGAACCAGGCCGCGCAGCGCCGCCGCAATCTGTCCGCGGCCGCGACCTGGCTGCTGGGCGGCGCCCGGGGAAACGACATGAAAGAGCGTGAGCTCCGTACCCGGCGCACGACCGATCCTGCGGGCGAGCTCGAGTGCCGCCAGGTCCTCGGGTCCGCCGGCATAGGCGACCAAGATGCGCTCGACCTTGGTGAGTCCGCGATCGACGAGCACGCCGACCGGGCAGCGTGAATCGGACACCACGTCGCTGACCGTCCCGCTGAGCCGTCCCTCGAGCAGGACCGGCTTGTGGGCGCCGAGCAGAACGAGGGACGCCTGCTTTGCCTCGGCCGTGCGCCGGATGTCGGCGGCTGGCTCGGCGGAAACGAAGCTGATCGGCCGCACGTCGAGCATGAGGTCTGCCGCGTGTGCGAGCAGGGGTTCGAGGGGCCCGGGCGGAGCGCTGGAGTCGCCCCGGCGAAGCTCGACCGAGGGCCGATCGGTGGGGCTCCACAGGTGCAGGGCAAAGAGATTCGCCGGCTCCTCACGCGTGCCCACCAGGGCAGAAGCCAGCTTGGCCAGGCCGGGCCCGAGCCTCGCGTCGGAGATGCACATCATCACGGTGAAGGCAGGTGTCCCCTCCAGCACCACCGGCGCCGGCTCGACCAAGCGATCGCGCGCAAGCTCGTGATCCGGATACACGAGCCGCAAGATCGGCGACGTGGCAAAGGTAGTGACGAGCGCCATGATCACCAACATGGTGAACACGGTGGGCGAGATGACGCCCAGGTCCATGCCGAGGTTGAGCACGATGAGCTCCATCAACCCGCGCGTGTTCATCAGGATGCCGATGGCGCTGGCCTCGCGCCAACGCAATCCGGTCAGCCGCGCGGCCACGGCGCTGCCGCCAAACTTGCCCAGCGTCGCCAGGCCGATCACGCCGGCCGTCACCAGCCAATCGCGCGGCGAATCCAAGAGGCCAATCTGTGTCCGTAGGCCGCTGTAGGCGAAAAACAGGGGCAATAGCAGCACGACGGCGACCGCCTCGATCTTGTCCGCGAGCGCCTCGGCGAGGTGGCCGTCCTTCGGCAAGATGGCGCCGAACATGAAGGCGCCGAACAGCGAGTGAATGCCGATCATCTCGGTCACCGTGCTGGACAGGAGCAAGAGCAGGAGCGCGAACGCAACGGCGCTAGGAGTCAACCCCTCGCGTGATGGCACGTGCGACGTCAACCTCTTCAGGAAAGGTCGAACGATGAAAAGCATCGCGGCGATGAACGACAGGGCGAAGCCGGTGGTCCACACTGCTTGCTCGAGCCCGTTAGCCCGGGCCACCGCCACGACGAAGGCGAGGATGCACCAGGCGGTGACGTCGTCGACCGCAGCACAGGCAATGGCGATGGCGCCCACGCGCGACGTGAGCAGATGCCGCTCGGAGAGAATGCGCGCCAAAACCGGGAACGCGGTCACGCTCATGGCGGCGCCCAGGAACAACAGGAAGGCAGTGAACGAGACGCTCGGGTCCGAATACTCGTCGTAGAGCCAAAAGGCCGCGCCAATGCCGAGGAGAAACGGGAAGAAGATGCTGGTGTGGCTGATCGCGATCGAGGTGTGCGCCTTGCCGCGCAGGAGCTTGGGGTCGAACTCGAGCCCGACCAGGAACATGAAGAGGACGAGCCCCAGCTGGCTCAGCATCTTGAGCACGCCGAGGGAGGTCGCCGGGAACAGGGCGGCCATGCCTTGGGGCCACACCAGCCCCAAGAGCGAAGGTCCGAGCACGATGCCGGCCAGCACCTCTGCGATGACCAGCGGCTGGCCGAGCCAGCGCGTCCCCATGCCGAGCGCCCGCGAGACCGCGAGAATCACAGCGATTTGGATGAGGAGCAGGGTGAGAGTGGTGAACTCGAAGTGCGGCAAGGGGTTCCTTGGCTGGGCCCTCTCCCTGGGCCCGCGCTGTAAAGGACCAGCTTAACAGTAGCCCGTCAAGCTAGGCGTTGTGGTGCGAATGCGGATGCGCAGTGCCTGGTTGCTGGCCGGGCGCGCCCCAGCGACAGTACCCGGACGCATGCCGAAGAAGTCCGACCCGCTCGAGGCCGCGCTCGCTTCACTGCGTAGGCTTGCGGCCGCACTCCCCGGCGCGGAACAGTACGTGATGGTCCATCACCCCGCGTTCCGAGTTGGCAAGAAGCCCTTCGCCATCGTCGGCATGGATCAGTCGGCGACGCTCTCGATCAACCTGGGCCCGGAAGCTCAGCTCGACCTCCTCACCGACAAACGCTTCACGCGCACGCACTACATCGGTCAGCACGGCTGGGTCACCGTCGACTACGCGCGCTTGAAGGCCGGCGAAGTCGCCAGCCTGGTCGAGGGCAGCTGGCAGCGCATCGCCGGCAAGCGGTACTTGGCGGCGCACGCGGGGGCGAAGGTTCCGGGAAAAGGGGCCGCGCCCCAGCGCCCGGTGAAACGACCGAGCGCGGAGGGGAAAACGGGCGCCCGGAGCATGCCCACGCTGGCCAAGAAGCGGCCAACCGGCGCGGCGAAGCGAAGATAGCCCAGCCGTGCACGGTTCCTCCGAAGTCAGCGAAGCGCTCGCGCTCCTGTCCACGCGTTCGCTCCCTGGCGTCCGCGACCAGCATCGAGCCTTGTTGCAGCGTGCCATCGAGCTCGCGGAACGCGCGCTCTCGCCATCGGAGGGCACGAGTTTGGATGCGCCTTCGCTCGAGGCAGCGAAGTGGACGCTCCTGCAAGCGCACACGGCGCGGGCCGAGGACGCGCGCCATGGTGCCGGACAGCTGGCGCGTGGGTCGCAGCGGGCTCCAACGGTGGACGACTGCGAGGACGGCTGGGCACGCGTGGAGTCCATCGTCCTCGTGAGCGAGGCTTCCGCGCGCGCCGCCAGTCAGCTTGCGAGCGAGCTCGAAGCCCCGCGGGCGCATCGACTGGCGCGCCGCGCTGGAGAGTCGGCCAAGAAGGCTCGCCAGATCGTGCACGACCGCAACCGCGCCTACACCTTCCACTCGGACCCACGCTTCTCCTTCGGCGAAGGCTGGTACCTGGCGGCCGCGGGCGTCCTGGCGCAGGTGCCCATCCAGATCGAGCCCGGAAAGCCGCAAACCGAGCAGGCACGGCTGTTCCTGATCGAAGCCGGGCTGGGCTCGCTCCTCGTGCCACACCGCCCCAGACCTCTGGCCAACAAGGCCCTGCCCGACCTCATCGCTCGCGCCTTTCGCAGCGATCCGGCGGGAGCGCAGGCCAAGCTCCGGACTGCTTTTCTCGGCAGTCAGCCCATTCCGCAGGCAATCGAGGATTGGGCCAAGCCAAGGCTCGCTACCGCTTTGGGCAAGGAGAAGGTGCTGGTCTGGGTGCGCCAGGGGACCCATCACCCAGGTCGCAACACGGACCACGCGGAGCTGACCCTGCTGTGCGAAATGGTGAAGGCGCGAGGGCTCGTGCCGGTCCTGGTCGGTGACGCACTGCGTGGCGCTGAGCTGGCAGACGCCTTGGACCTGACCCTGTTCTGGAAGGATGCACTCTTCCAATCCGGCAACATGCGCCGCGCGCAGCTCGAGCTGTTCGAACACATGCGGCAGGCGCACGGCCTGGTCGGCCAGCTGGGTGTCACCACGGCTGGGATGGATGGGCCCGCTCTGATGGGCCTGCCCACGATGTACCTCACGGAGCAGCCGAACGTGCGCCTGGGGAAATGGGTCGGAGCGGTGCCCGGCTACGAGGAAGTCGTGCGGCAGGCCGGCTACCTGGAGCGCATCGCGCACACCCTCGAAAAATGGGGCAGCCGTGAGCGAGTGCTGGCCTGAAATGGGCGCTCAGTCGCGCCACGAGGGCGGCAGGTTGCGCTCGATCTCCAGCGCCCCGAAAGGCTGGCTCTTCCGCGGCCCCACGGCCCTCACCCAGGCGGCCATTCTGGCCAGCCCCTCTTCGAGCCCCACCTGCTGTCGGTACCCGAGTAGCGCTCGCGCCTTCTCGTGCGATGCGTGGTTGTGCATCGCCTCGACGCGCGCCGGCAGGTACTCGGGACGAAACGGTACGCCCATGGCACGACTGACCGCCTCGCCCAGCTCATTGAGTGAGTACGCCTCGTCGGCGCCGATGTTGAACGTCTGGTCGTAGGCCTCGGGGCGAGACATTGCCTCGACCATCACCGGGGCCACGTCCGCCACGTGGCTGAACGCGCGAGTTTGCGTGCCGTCGCCGAAGATGGTGAGCGGCTGACCCTGGAGGATCTGATTCATGAAGATCCCCACCACGTTGCGGTAGCGATCCCCGATGTTTTGGCGCTCGCCGTAGACGTTGTGCGGCCGAAACACGATCGACCGCAGCCCAAAGAGCTCGCGACAGACGCGCAGCTCCTCCTCGACCGCCGCCTTGGCGATTCCATACGGATCCTCGGGGGTGAGCGGCATCTGCTCGTGCATCGGCGGCGTCGCACTGCCGTAGACGGCCACCGACGAAGTGAACACGAAGCAGCGCACACCGTGGTTCACCGCCGCGTTGATCAGGTTCACGCTGCCGATCAAGTTGTTCTGGTAGTTGAAGCGCTTGATGAAATGGCTGAGCCCTTCGGCCGCGTAGGCCGCCAGGTGAAAGACCACCTCGAAGCGATGCTGGTCGAACAAACGGCTGACGAGCTCGACGTCCAGGATCGACCCCTGAACGAGCTCCGCGCGGGGGTCGACGTTCTCGAGGAAGCCCCCGGACAGATCGTCCAGCACGACCACCTGGTGGCCCCGAGCCAAGAGCTCATGCGTGACGTGCGAGCCCAAGAAGCCCGCCCCTCCGGTAACGAGGATGCGGGCGCCCGCAGGCGGGACGGTGGGGCCAGACATGGCGTCCCCATAACAGAAAAGCCCACCCGAATCGGGTGGGCCTTTCCAGGGCGAGAGAAGAGGCTTTCAGCGCGCCCGCTCGTTGCTGCGCTGCCCTGCTCGCAAGTCAGCGCGCCCGCTCGTTGCTGCGCTGCCCTGCTCGCAAGTCAGCGCACGTAGCGATTGACGATGTTCTCGTAGAGCTCTTGCTGGCCGCTCTTGAGCGGCGGCTCGCCGCCCTTGTTCCCGAGCTCGGCCAGCTGCACGAGGCTGAGCTTGCCGGCCTCGAACTCGGCGCCCTTGCCGCCGTCGAAGGAGGCGTAGCGGTCTGCACGCATCTTCTCGATCGGCGACTTCTTGATGATGTCGTCGGCGATGATGAGCGAGCGCGCGAAGGTGTCCATGCCGCCAATGTGGCCATGGAAGGTGTCGTTCATGTCCGTGGAGTTGCGGCGCCGCTTGGCGTCGAAGTTCACGCCGCCGCCCTGGAAGCCGCCCGAGCGCAGGAGCACGAGCATCATCTCGACCGTCTCGTTGACGTTGTTCGGGAACTGGTCGGTGTCCCAGGCGTTCTGGTAGTCGCCGCGGTTGGCGTCGATGCTGCCCAGCATGCCGGCGTCGGCCGCCACCTGCATCTCGTGCTCCATGGTGTGGCCCGCGAGCGTCGCGTGGTTGGTCTCGATGTTGAGCTTGAAGTCCTTGTCCAGGCCGTGCTGACGCAGGAAGCCAATCACCGTGGCGCAATCGAAGTCGTACTGGTGCTTGCTCGGCTCCATGGGCTTCGGCTCGATGAAGAACACGCCCTTGAAGCCCTGACCGCGCGCGTAGTCACGCGCCATGGTCAGGAAGCGCGCAAAGTGCTCGGTCTCGCGCTTCATGTCGGTGTTGAGCAGGCTCATGTAGCCCTCGCGACCGCCCCAGAACACGTAGTTCTCGCCACCGAGCGCGATGGTCGCGTCGAGGGCATCCTTCAGCTGAGCGCCCGCATGGGCGACCACGGCGAAATCGGGGTTGGTCGACGCGCCGTTCATGTAGCGGGGGTTGGAGAACAGGTTCGCCGTGCCCCAGAGCAGCTTCACGCCCGAAGCGGCCTGCTTCTGCTTGGCGTATTCGACGATGTCGACCAGGCGCTTGGAGGTCTCGGCGCGGCTGCCCCCTTCCTCGACCATGTCGATATCGTGGAAGCAGTAGTAGGGCACGCCGAGCTTGGTGATGAATTCGAAGGCGGCGTCCGCCTTCATCTTGGCGCGCGACAGCGCATCGCTGCCGGCATTCCAGGGGAAGACGAAGGGACCGGGGCCGAAGGGATCGTGACCCGCACCGCAGAAGGTGTGCCAGTAGCAGACCGCGAACCTGAAATGGTCCTTCAGGGTCTTGCCAGCGACGACGCGCGTCTCGTCGTACCACTTGAAGGACAGGGGGTTGTCCGATTCCGGCCCCTCGTACGCAATCTTGCCAACGCCGGGGAAATATTCCTTGTCACCAATCACAACGCTCATAACGTCTCCAACTACTCGCTAACTAGTCCATCCGGACGTCCCTCGACGGGGCCCGGTCGAAATCCTGGGCCGGCGCCAACTGGGGCCGGACCGCTTCCGCAGAGGCCGCTGACTTTACTGAACCGTGGCCGGCGAGCTACTGCTGCGCTACGGAGCGACAGCGTGGTTTCGCTTCCACGTGGGAAAACCCGCAGGCTCGGCGTACCGAGCCAGACTTCGATTTCCTGTGTGAACGCAATTTCCCAGAGGAAATTGGGCGTCATCCGGGGGAGGGCCGCCCGGGCCGCACCCGAGCCGTTCCCGAGAACGCCACCGTGCAGGCTCGGAAGCCGAGCTCAGGCTCGGAAGGAAGCCCAACCAGGGCCAGCACGACCACTGGTTCACCTACGGAAAGGCGGGAGTGGAGGACATGCAGGGATCGCCCGGCTACGCCCAGTTTCACCGCACGTTCCGCCAGGTCTGCGGGAAGGCGCCTGCCGTCCATTTCAAGTGGCTCGGCAGCACGGCTCGGCTCGACGCCACCCGCACGCTCGGTTCCACCGCGGGTATCACTGGCAGCCCGGGTTGAAGCGCTCGGTACCTTCCCACTCGCACGCGCCTTCGATGCAATCGACGAGGTTGTTGTCGTAGGCGCCCGTGGCGTGATCGAAGATCTTGAACCAGCCGCCGTCGTCCCAAACGGCCGTGGGAATGCCGCGCGACGAGGCGTGCACGCTGTGCATGCCCGTGTACCACTGGCGGATGTTGTTGCAGGTCAGCTCCGAGTACACGCTCCCCCAGCCCACGCCCCATTCCCCGATGAAGACCGGCACGCCCTGACCGACGCTGCCCGCCCACGTCTGCATCGTGTTCATGGGGCCCGACTGGTTCGTGTCCGTCCACGCGTCGTCGTAGGTGCCTTGATTGTCGCCGCAGAAGGTCCACGGATCGTAATGGTGGAAGGTCGCCATGACGTAGGGGTCGGTCCCTCCGCCCACTTCGTCGAGGCTGGTCCACACGCTGGGCACTTCGTTGGCGGCGAACCATTGATTTCCACCGAAAAGCACGATGCGCGCTGAGTCCACCGCCCGGATCCTGTCGTAGGCGAGGCCGGTCATGTTCCGTAGGTCCGCTGCAGGCATGGCCGAGCTGTCCTCCCGGTGCGGCTCGTTCAAGATCTCGAACATGAGGCGATGCTCTCGATCGCCGAAGATGTCGGCGATGTCTTGCCACAACCGCTCGAGCACCGCCGATCGACTCTGCGTCTTGAGTGCGACCTCGTGGTGGGCGTTGATGACGACGTAGAGGTCCGGCTTCGACAGGGCGTAGTCGACGACCGATTCGATCACGGCGAGCCGCGGGTGCTGACGATTGACCTCACCGGTCGTCGCGTCGGTGACCAGCAGGTCCCCGCCGACGGGCTCGGTCCACGTGATGGGGATGCGCAGGTTGCGGAATCCCCGCTCGTAGTAGGCGTCGATCTTCGCGCTGGCGGCCTCGAGCGTGCGCGGATGCTGCGTGCTCTCGAACATCTGCCCCAGATTGACGCCCCGGCCCATGGCTGCTGCTGCCTCGACGGCGGTGGGGCCGTCCCCGGGAGCGCCGCCGCCACCGATTCCGCCGCTGGAAGCCTGCGTTCCGCCTGAGCTCGAGACTTGGCCCCCGCTGCTGGGGGAGCCGCCGCTACCGTTCCCCGGCGGACCGGACACCAGATGAGAACCAGAACATGCGAGAAGCCAGCCGATGGAAAGTACCGAAGCTACACCAAGCAACCTACGCACCATGCTGCGTGCTCTAGTGCTCGAGTCGGCGCACGGCTTCGCGGAATCTGCCGACGGGAACCGCCAAGAGGGTGCGCAACCGGACCCTGCTTGGCCCCCCGATGTCGCCAAGGGTGCCACCGTCGGTCCTTTCGCTGGCTCCGCTTCCACCAGGCGAAACGGCTCCGAGCCTGCAGGAGCCGCAGGAGCCGACGGGAGCGCTGCCGCGCAGAGTTCACTGAGGACGTAAAATCAGCACCGAGGGGGGACCTTTCTGTCCCCTGCGCCCGGGCGCTGCTGGAGGGTAGAGGGGTCGGATGAGGCCGCCCAAGCCAGTGATTTCGCCCCATTCCTCCTCAAAGTTAACGCTCACCTGCAGTCTCCTCGCGGTGCTCGGCGCCGCGTGTTCGCCAGAGGTGGCCCCTCCAGCAGGCACGGGCGGCGCGCTCGGCAGCGGCGGCGCGCTCGGCACCGGTGGGTTGATTGGCTCCGGCGGCGCCGTCGGCACCGGCGGCGCAGTTGGGTCCGGTGGCGTAGCCGCTTCAGGCGGCACGGCGAGCGGCGGCACCGTCGCATCGGGAGGCCAGGCGTCCGGTGGTGCGACCGGCTCAGGCGGCGCAGCGGCGAGCGGCGGCTCTACGAGCAGCGGTGGCGTGGCGGCGACGGGTGGCGACACCGGCTCCGGCGGCAGCACGGCGAGCGCGGGCTGTGGCAAAGGCACGGCGCGCCCGGATCCGGCGGTGCAGCAGACGATCCAGGTGGGGAACCTCACGCGCTACTACCTGCTCTACGTGCCGGAGAACGCCGACCCGAACGAGCCCTTGCCGCTGATCTTCGGCATCCACGGCCTGAACATGAACAACGTCTGGGCCGCGCACGATGACAGCGGTTTCCAGCTGATCGAAGCTACTGCGGGCCAGGCCATCCTGGTCTATCCGCAAGGCATTCAGGCGAACGGTCAATCGAACCCGCCGAGCAGTCAGTCGCAGTGGGGCGACGCCGACTCCAACTGGGGAGGCCCGCCGCCGAGCGCCAATGCCGACCGGCTGAACGCCGACCTCGCGTACTTCGACGCGATGCTCGAGACTGTCAGCGACGACTATTGCATCGATCCAGCCCGTATCTTCGCCATGGGCTTCAGCCAAGGCGGCTTCATGTCCAATGCTCTGGGCTGCGAGCGCGCCTCGGTGTTCCGCGCTCTGGGGACCTTCGCCGGGTGGGGTCCCTGGAACTCGTCGCCCACCTGCCCCGATGGGAGCGCCAAGCAGGCCGTCATCCAGACGCAGGGCGATACGGACGGCACGGTGACGCCATCGCTCGGGCAGTCGACCCGCGACTTCTGGCTGGACCGGGCCAACTGCACGAACACCACCATGCCTTCCGCCTTTGGCGCGGGCTGCGTGGACTACCAGGGCTGCGATGCCGACTCGCCGAACACGTACTGCACGCACGGCGGCGATCACTTCGTGCCCTCCGGCACCGGTGCGCGCGCCTGGGATTTCTTCCAGTCCCTCGACTGAGCGGGGCCCGGCCGCTACCGGGTCCGTGACAGGCGCCGACGACGCAGGACGAACCCGACGAGAACCGCTCCACCGAAGAGCCAGGTGGGCGAAGCGCCCGATGTGCGCGGCCCCGTGCGACAGGCGCACCCGTCCGGAACCGGGAGGCCTCCGCCCCCGCCTCCCGAACCGCTCACGACCGCCCCGCCACTACCGAGCGGCACGCCGCCCGAGCCGCCACTTGGGTTCGTGCCGCCGCCCGACGTGCCGACGACGCCCCCGGACCCGACGGTGCCACCGGCGCCGCCGGCTGAAGCCCCACCGCTCGCCACGAAACCACCAGTACCCTCGACGGTGGCTCCCCCGCTGCCCGTCGCACCGCCAGTGCCCGTAGGCAGGGGGTCGAGCGGCGTGAACTGCCAGTAGTCGAGGTTGAAGAGAGAGCCACTCCCGCCCGAGAACACCAGGAAAAGGTCGTGGACGCCGACAGCGTCCGTGACCTCACACGAGGTGGTTGCCCAGGTCTGCCAACCTCCCGTGGGCTCCACCGCGCAGGTGCCGACGAGCTGACCATCTTGAGCATCCAGCCGAAGCTCGATCGTCCCGCCTGCGCCAGCCGACGCGACGCTCGCGTCGAAGGCAATGGCTCCCGTGAGAAAGTCGACCGACTTCACCTTGATGAAGTCGCCGTCCTGGATCTCCGACACGTTGCGTCCGCCTGCGCTCGAGTCTTCGACCTCCACGCCGCCAGTCCAAGCAATGGTTTCTCCCTCGGTGCGCAGGTACGGAATGAGACTGTCGACTGCATCCGGCCCCTGTGATGTCTTCGGGATGGTGGGAAACGAGCCGTCCTGATCGTAGGAAAACTCCTCGACGGCCACCGAGCGCTTGAAGCCTCCGCCACCGGGCAACTCCTGCGTGTGATAGAAGAAGAACGAATGGCCCTTGAAATCCACGACGCCAGCGTGGTTGGTGAAGGCGTGTCCGGAGGTGTTCTCCATGATGATGCCCCGGTAGGTCCAGGGTCCGGTCGGCCCGGTGCTGGTCGAGTAGCCGATGTCTTCCGGAATGCCGCTCGCGGCAAACATCATGTAGTAGAGGTCATCGCGGCGATAGAACCACGGGCCTTCCTCGTAGAGCGTCGGGCGTTCGGCGTTGCCGACGCGCTCACCGAAGCTCTGCGTGGTGTTTGGGATCTCCTGGATCGATCCCGAATAGGAGATCATGTCGTCGTTGAGCAGCACGTACCAAAGCTTCGGATTGCCGAAGTAGAGGTACGCCTGACCGTCGTCGTCGACGAACACGGACGGGTCGATGTACTGGTACGAGCCGGTGACCAACGGACCGTCAATCGGGTCGCTGAATGGCCCTAGCGGACTGTCGGCCACTGCCACGCCGATCGAGTTCGGCGCAACGGGGACATAGAGGTAGAACTGGCCGTCCCGCTCGACGCAGTGGGGCGCCCAGGCCTGCCCCGTGGCCCAGGAAAAGTCCTCGTAGCCGAACGGCGAGCCGTGATCGGTCCAGTTGACGATGTCCTTCGACGAATAGACCCGCCAGTCGTACATCGTGAAGAAGTCGTTTTCGGTGACGTCTTCGTCGTGGCTCGTGCACAGATACACCGTGTCGCCGTGCACCATCGGCGCTGGATCGGCCGTGTAGAGGGTCTGGACGATGGGATTGTCGGCGTAGGCCCGGTCTGGCCACGAAAGGGCGGCTGCCACGCACAGGGCGATGGGACCAGCGGCTGGTTGGCTGATTCGGAGCTGCACGCCCCAAGATTGACGGACCCGGGCGGGCGAGGTCAGAGGCGCAAAACTGCTCTTCCTCGCTGCAAGCTTCCATCCAGGCTGCGCGTCCGACGGCGCTTCACGGCGGAACCGGCCGCCCGAGCTCGCTCATCAGCCAGGTCATGGCGGAACGCGGCGACCCGTTGCGGATCAGCCCGCTACTATCCACCCAGGTCTTGCCGTGGATCCATCCCCAGACGGTGATGCCAGGGATCCATTCCGTTTCGAGAAAGAAGGACATGTGCGCCTGGTACTCCGCGAGCTGGGACGCATCGTCGTTGTCGTCGATGTCGTACTCGGTGATGTAGACGGGTAGGCCCGTTTCGTCGTGGAGCCGCGTGATCAGGGTCTGCATCGTCTGGTTCGACACCGCATTTCCGCTCAAGCCGTGTGCCTGCGCCCCAACCGCGTCGATGGGACCGCCGGCATCGAGGACCGTGTTGACGATGTCGATGAAGTGGTCGGTTTGGTCCCCCCACTCGATGTTGTTGTAGTCGTTGAGAATCAGAATGGCGTTCGGACAGGCCTCGCGGGCCCAGGTAAATGCGTTCACGATCCACTGCCAATTGCCGTTCGTGCCGCCGCCGATCGCATTCGAGTAGCTGGGCTCCGTGTGCGGCGGTGGCTCGTTGACGACATCGATCAGCCTCGTGTTCGGGTAACGCTGACAGAAGTCGGTCATCCAGCTCTTCACATCGGCTTCGCCGATGCTGCCGGATGGCTGCTGCGGCCCCCAGAGGAACGTGTGCTCCTTGAACACGATGCCCTTGTCCTCGGCGTAGTCGTAGTACCCGTCGAGCGTGTCCCAGTTGCGACTACTGCCGATGTTCCCCTGCACCGAACCCCACTTGCCTGCATTCTCGGGGGTGATCTGGTCCCAATAATCCGAATAGGTCAGTCCGTCGGTGTCGACGGAGTTGAAGGTCGTGATGTTGCCCACGAACTTCGGAAGAGCAGGCGCGCCGCCGCTGCCCGAGCCCCCTGAGCCCGAGCCCCCCGAGCCAGCGCCCCCCGAGCTGCCACCCCCGGATCCGCCGCTACCGCCGCTCGCCTCTGCGACCGTGAGGCCTCCCGTCCCGCCCGCCGCTGCGCCGCCGCTGGCGGCTCCACCCGTTGGCGACGTTCCGCCGACGGCCTGCGATCCGCCGGAGGCCAGCGTCCCCCCGGCCGCCGTCGTTCCGCCCGACTGCGTATTGCCGCCGCTGCCCACCGGAGCTGGAGCCGCCGCGTCGCAAGCGAGCTGCGCGACTGAAACGACAAGGCCACCCAGGAGCAGCCGAAGGCCTGGTTTCCGGTGGGGGTCGCGCTGAACGCCCGGGTCCGAGTACTTCTCCACATGGTCGGTATTGCCTGCGTGAAGCGCCCGCGGCAGAGGCGTGGCTTCGCTCCGGCGTGCTGCAAAGTTCGGCACGGCAGGGGCGAACTTTCTCCCCTCGCCGAGCAAGGGGCGGACCCCGATCCTTCGTACCTCCGTGTCGCCATTCCAGCTCTTCGGGTCCGTGCGCTCCAGGCTCGGTTGCTCTGCGAGCGCTTTGGTCGGCACGGCGGTCTTCTTCGCACCTCCGCCCGCTGCGGCGGCCAGCCTCGTAGTGGACCAAGACTGGAGCCAGACGGGGTTCCCGTCGGACGTGAGCATGTACGTCTACGTCCCCGATCAGGTCGTGCAGAATCCGCCGCTGCTGGTCCTCATTCACTACTGTGGCGGCACCGCTCCGGCGGTTTTTGGCCAGGCGCAGGGCGGCGGCGTGGTCCAAGCGGCGGACCAGTACGGCTTCGTGATCGTCGCCCCGAGCAGCGGGCGCTGCTGGGACGTCGTCTCGGACCAGGCCAGAGCTCGCGACAGTGGCAGCGACAGCCACGCCATCGTCTCCATGGTGACGCACGCAATCGACAAGTACGGAGCCAATGCCGACCGCGTCTACGCCACGGGCGACTCGTCCGGCGGCATGATGACCGAGCTCCTACTTGGACTCTACCCGGACGTCTTCAAGGGTGGGTCAGCGATGGCCGGCATGCCAGCGGCCTGCCGGGGCGACGGCGAATCGGGCAATGGTGGCGGATACAGTGGCGCGTGCGCGGGCGGGACCGTCTCGCGGACTCCGGAGGAGTGGGGCAACCTCGCCCGCTCCTTGGCGCCCGAATACGCCGGTTTGCGACCCCGGGTTCAACTGTTCCACGGGGACGACGACGACATCATCGACTACGCCAATCATACCGAAGCCATCAAAGAGTGGACGAACGTCTTGGGACTCGGGGCGACACCCACGAACGAAGAGACGGGCCTGCAATTGGGCACGCACCAGGCCACCCGCCAGACCTGGGTAGCGGAATGCGGGGTCCCCGTGCTCGACGCTTTCACGTCGCACCAGGGAGACCACGGACCTTCCGACGCGCTCTTCCTGGCAGAGTACCTGATTCCATTCTTGGGTCTGGATGAAGGAGGACCGGTCGATCCCTACGTCGCGGCGTGTGAAGCGGACAGCACGGGAGGCAGCGGGGGACAGGGCAGCGGAGGACAGGGCAGCGGAGGCCTCACGAGCGAGAGCTCCGGTGGCTCGAGTGTCGGCGGAGGGAGCGGCTCGAGCGCCGGAGGAGCAATGGGAAGCGGCGGCGGCGGGCTCTCAGCAGGCGGGGGGGCGACGAGCGGCGGCGGGGCCGCCAGCGCGAGCGGAGGAGCCATGAACCCGTCCGGCGGGGCAGCGAGTGGCACTGGTGGCGTGCCGGGCGCGGGGGCGACCGGCGGCGGCTCGCCGAACGGCTCCACTTCCGGATGCTCGCTTCCAGCACGAGAGGTGCGAGCAAGCGATGGTTGGGCGTGGGGACTCTTCGTCTCGCTCCTGTCCCTGCCCGCGCTCAGGCGGCGACGCCGCCGGGCTTGAGCGTCTCAGACCACGATGCCGGGGAGCACCGCGCTCGTGAACCCGCCGTCCACGCCGATCTGGGTGACGGTCGGATCCATGATCTGTGCGACGGTGAGGAGCGCGCGACTGAGGTTCTCGGACTGGAAGTTGTGGTGCTCGTCGCCCCGCAGACGACCACCGGCCTTGCCGGCAAGCAGCACCGGCCACTCCGTGCGGTCGTGCACCTTGCCCCAGGCGGTGTCCGACGTGACGTACACGAGCGCCTGATCGAGCAGAGTGCCAGCCCCGTGCGCGGTGCTCTGCAGGTTCGTCAAGAACTCCGCCAGGCAGGTCATGGTGTAGAGGACGCCAGTGTCCACCCGCGGCTGGCTCGACGGATCCCCGGGATCGCCGTGACAGATGGTGTCGTGAAAGTCGTCGTTCATGTTGGATGCCAGGTGTCGGTAGTACACGTGCGCCGCTGGGAGCGAGAACATGAACGAAGCGACCCGCGTCCGATCACAGGCCAAGGCAAGCGTCGTGAGCTCGGCCATCACGCTGTTCACGCCTGGTGGGGCTTCGCTATTCACGTCCGGACCGATGCTGGGCGCGACCAGTTCAGCACACTCGGAGAGCTCGGACTCGGGCGCGTCGAGACGGTTTTCGATGGCGCGAATGGCGTCGAGGTGGGACTCCACGCGCCGACGGTCAGCGGCACCGAGGCGCTGCTGGAGGCGAGCCCCATCCAGGAGCACGGAGTCGAGCACGCTGCGGCGCACGGTGGCCATCTTGGCAGCTTGCTCCGCGTCCTCGTCGACCACCGGCTCGAGCCCGCCGAAGATACGGCTGAACACCGCTCTGGGGTCGAACTCGGGGTTGTTCCTCGAGTTCGGCCCGTTGTGGGAAACGGTGTGGAGCGAATCCTGGGGCCCACCCGGCGTAGCAGGCGTGACTCCGACCTCGAGCGAGCGGAAGGGAGCGTCACCGGCGATGGCATCGGCCACGATCTGATCGATGGACGGTGCCCGGACGGCGACACCATCGATGGGGGCAGCCGTGGTTGCAGCCGCCGATCCGGTTGGGTGCTCCAGACCCGACACCACGAGCTTCCCCTCGAGCCCAGAGATCACCGTCAGCTGGGACTTGAAGGCGGAGAGCGGCATCAGCTGCGGGCTCAGCTGCCAGGCGCTGCCAGAGCCAGTCGCGGCCGGCTTCCACAGTCCAGGTAGGGTGCCGTTGCCGAAAAACCAGGTCACGAAGAGCGGCGGGAGCGGAGTATTCGTCTGAGCGAGCGCGGTGCCGCTTTCGTTGAGCATGATCTCGAGCAGGGGCAGGCCGATGGAAACGGCGGTCCCCGTGGTCAAGAGGCCTCGCAGGGCGGTTCGTCGAGTGAGCGGTTTCATCAGTCCCTTTCCTCGGTCCCTCAGTCCACTGCCGGAGCAACCGAGGCAAAAGCCTCGCTGGTCACGATGTCGAGCAGGAGTTGCTTCAACCGGTAGCCCGATGCGGTGAAGGAAGCATTCAACGCGTCGACCACCGTCTCATCGACGTCACGCTCCTCGTGCCCAACGGCGTAGGAGTACACCTTGCGCACCAGGCATTCGGCCACCACGGGGCTCGTGCTCATCACTTCGCCCAGGTGCCTCGAATCGGCCACGAAGACACCCTCGAACTCGCCCGTCGTATCGATCTCTAGGCCGTGGTCCGTCGTCCGGTAGCGGCCAATGGCATCGAAGGTCTCGAAGGGCAGGCCCATCGGATCCGTGAGCGCATGACAGACGGCGCATTGCAGCGCGGTGCGATGGTTCTCGAGCCGCTGCCTCTTGGTCATCGGCTGATCGGATGGAGGTTCCGGCAGCTCGAGCGCGACGTCGCCAGGGGGCGGTTCCACAGGCGAGCACAGGAGCGCCTCACGCATGAATTTGCCGCGCAGCGTCGGCGAGCCCTCCTTCTGATTGGCGAATTGAGAGAGGAAGGCCAGCTTGCCCAGAATGCCCACGCGGGGGCCGTCGTCGGGCAAAGCAAGCTCCTGGAAGGTGTCTGTGCTGAGGCCCGTGGCGTCCAGGCCGTAGACCCGGGCCAGGTCGGCGTTGGCGACCACCTTGCGCGTCGAAAACAGGTCGAGCGCGCTAGCGTCGTCATCGAACGCGATGATCTCCCAAACTTCCCGCATGTCCCGCACCATGGCGCTCTGCAACACAGGGCCATACTCGGGGAACAGGGACGCATCTTTGGCCTGCATCATCACGCGGTCGAGGCGCATGTAGTCCTCGGCGAAGGCCCCAACCGATCGGCGCCCCGCAGACTCCGAGAGCATCCGCTCGGCTGCCGCGCGCACGCCCGCCGAGGTGTCCAGCTCGCCACTCGCTGCGTCGTCCAGCAAGGCTTCGTCGGGCAGGCTGCTGTACAGCAAGAACGCCAAGCGCGAGGCCATTTCGTAGCCACCAATCCGTAGCCCAGCGCTCCCAGCCGACTCCCCGAGCTCGGCCCGATACAAGAAATGCATGGAGGAAAAGACGGCGACGGTCGCCCAGCGCGCTCCTTCGATCACGCTCCCGAGCTCGGTGTTCGCCGTTTGGGCGACGCCGATCAGCTGGTCGACCTCCTCCGTCTCCAGCTCCCGACGCCAGGCTCTCCGGCCGACCGTCGCCAAAAATCCACGCATGCAGTCGTCGTCGGCAGCGGCAGGCTCGCAGCCGAGGAGCTCGGCGCGGTCGACCTCGTTCGTGAAAACGGCGTCCACGGCCGCCTCCACCGCCGACAGGTAGCGCTCCGCGCCGAGCTCGGACGTGACCACACTGGCCGCACCGATCGCCGCGAAGTCACCGCTGTAGTTGTCGGAGTCGAGCAGAGTCCGGTCCACGACCACGCCGAAAACGTCTTCGAGGGCGGTGGCAAACTGCGAGCGCGTCAGCCGCCTGAGCGCGCCCGTGGGCGGCTCGTACGCGGGCGGTGGAACCACCGCCGTGCCGCCGCTTCCGCCTGACGAGCCCGGGAGCCCCACCGAGCCACCGGAGCCTGTTGGCGCGCCCGGAACCCCCGGTCCGTTCGGCGCGCCGGAGTCCGAAGACAGCTCTGCCGTGCACCCGACGAGCGCGAAAGCGAAGCCCACGGTCGTAGCGCTACGCAGGTTGAGTGGAAGAGAACGCGCCCTCATGAGAACTCACCATCGGCCAACGGCCAGGGTGGAATATGGGCGCGAGCGGCATGCTCGGGGAGAGGAGGTTATTCTCCCCTCTCGCTCGGTAGTTTTGCAGTGGGCCGGGCAGCGATCTGTGACGCCGACGCACGCCGCAAGCAGGGCCTTGCGGACGGGGGGCCAGCGGCGCCTCAGTGAACGCTACTGGCTCGTCAGCGCGACGGTTGCCATGGCTCCCGGCGGTAAGACGACGATGCCGTCTTCCGGAAGGGGCCCGAGCTCCGCCGAGCGTTCGAGGCCAGCGAAGACCGAACGAACGACTGCCGAACGTGTGAGGCCCTCGAGGGCAGTTGCGGGTACTGACACCCGCGCACGCAGCTCCACTTCCGTAGGATTGAGCAGAACGACGCTGAGCGCGCTCTCGTCCGGCGCGAGCCAGGCGGAGGCCAGGACTCCGCCACCCTGTGCGTCAGCGGCGACGCGGACGTAGCCTGGATCGGTGTAGCGGGCGTAGTGCGCGAACACGTCGTACAGGGGCAGAAGCTCGTAGGCATCTTCGGTCAGCCGAACGAGCGCAACCGCTTCCTCCTCGTCGTTCTTGGCGATGAGGTCGTTCTGCAGATACGCGGCTGCCGAAGCGCTGGTGAGGGTATGGTGGAGGAAGATCGCGGTGTCGCGGAGCTGTGCGCGGAGCTCCGTCTGCAGGACGGGCACGCCGAGTTCCGCTGCCAGGGTCCGAATGGCCTCGAGGCTGGTGGTGTCCACGGCGCTCGGGTCCATGCCATAGAGGTGGATCGAGAGCGCACCCGTGATGGAGGTCCTCCTCGGCTCCACGTAGCCGCTGACGTCACCCACCGCCGTCGTCTCCGGCTCGGTGAGAACCGGCGCGTTCGCCAGGTCGGCCAAGGCGCTCTGGACGGCCGCATGGGCTTCCAAGTAGCCGGGCAGGCGCGCCATCACTTCCGCTCCGTCCACCGAGACCGCCGCCATGCCCTCCTGCGGCAGGAATCGACAGGCTTCGCCGGGTGCGCCCGCCGGCGGAACGAAGTTCGGATGATTCTGAATGCCCAGATAGTCGAACGTCACACCTACCGCCGCGTACGCGTCGAGCGATGTGCGCCAATGGTTGGCAAATCCGGCGTAGTCGAACTCCCCCTCTGCGGTTTGCACGATCGTGCAGGTGTCGCCGTTGCCTGCGCAGCCTCGTGAACCGTTCGCCTTCAGTGCCGGCGGCGGGCTGCCTTCGCTCAAGAACAACGTCGGCGTCCGGCCGAGGCGTGCGCCCGCCTCGTCGACGATCCCAGCCAGGATGGCCAGATCGGCCTCGTTCGTGCCTTCGTAGCGGTTGCGAATGCGCAGAGCATCGAGTCCAGATTCGGCGAACAGCACGTCGTAGACCTCGGCGCTCTGCGGGTGCATCGCGATCAGGTCCTCCGTGAATCCGATGCCGGCGCCGAAGCCGACGAGCGTCTGAAAACGAGTGCCCAAGTCGATCACGACCTCATCCGTCGCGTCACCGCTGGGCACGCACACACCGGACACACAAACCTTACCGCTCTCGCAGACGCCATCGTCGCACCGCGGCAGGCAGAGTGCGCTCGGGGCCTCCCCTCCACCACAGAGCGCGACCACGCCCGGGTCAGTCGACGGCACGCAGACCGAACCCGGCAATTCGTCGCAAGCTCCGGGCTCGCAGGCCTGTGTGCACGCTCCGCACAGACACGAATGCGCCCCACATTCGCTGGAGACGTCGCATTGAATGAGCCAGTTCGTCTGGCTGCCGAGCTGGGGTCCGCTGGGCACACTGCAGCCAAGCTGCTCGGTCAGGAGTGCCCCGGCGAAGACCACGACAGGCCCGAAGAGACGCCGCGCGCGCTTCATCGGGGGTCGTCCTCCGCTAGGGCGGACCCTGCGCCGAAGAAAGTTGCCTGCTCCGCGCTCTGGGCGCGACTAAGACATTTGGACATGCCGGAATGCGGCCGCCGGGGGCCGTCCAACATGGAAAGACGTGCGATGAGCACCGTCGCCTGACAACACGAGGTCATCGATCGGGGTCCGTGGGTTCTTGCAGGAGTGGCAGGGCGCGGACGGGGCGGTGCGTCGTCCAGCCAGCTTGGACAGCCAGCGTCGGTCCAGCAAGCGATTTCACGTCGAGTCGCTGGGGTGAAAAATCTCCCCGCTCGCCTGTAAGAATCGAGAGGGAGCGGTGCGAGCGCGGCGCGGACGGAAACTCGAGGGGATCGAGCTCAGCCTGGCGCTTGCCAGTTGACGGTGGCCCATCCCTGTCCGGGGACGGTGACCGCGAAGGTGCTCCCGCCGATCGAGACATTCTCGACCGTCGGCGAGCCGCCATCGTTGTAGAAAACGACCACGATGTCGCCGTCCGGGTTCTTCCAGGCGACCGAGTCACCTCCATCGACGTCGACGCGTGTGGAGTCCGGGTCGACGTACTGCGCAACGTGTCGGAAGACGTAGTAGGTCGGCGTCACTTTCAGCATCCCGGCCTGTACGTCCACCGCGAGAAGCGCATTTTGCGCCCATGGGCGGACCTCGTCGAGGTTCCGCCCCACCGTATCCAGGATCATGTTCCAGGCCATGTAGTAGCTCACGCCCTGGCGAATGTAGTGAGCGATGTAGCCCCAGCTTTCGCGCGCGTAAGCGTCGTCGTTGGGCGCTAGATTGATGTTCGTCTGCTGCGGGTTGGGGAAGTTCCCGCATCGATGCTCGGTCTGCATGACCGGCACCTGGTAGCTCGACAGGTAGCCGGGAACGTGCTGGTCCTGACTCCACTGCACCCCGATCCCGGTGACGAACGCGGACGCCCCGCCGTCGGTCATGACCGCATCCACGATGTTCTTGTCTAGGGTGGGATTCGACATCGTTCCCATCCAGATCTCGCGCCCAGGCAGGCGGTCGGCGAACAGGGGCCCGAGGAACTCGCGAATGTACGTGGTCATCAACTCGGGCGACCAGCCGCACGACGGATAGTCTTGCAGGTACCCCGGCTCGTTCTGGGGGTGGACGGCCTCGACGTAGATCCCTTGCTCTTCGTACTCCTCGACGAAGCGAGCCAGGTAGAGCGCGTGCGCCTCGAGGGTGTCGTCGTCCCCGTTCATGTTGCCACGGTCGAATTGTCCGTTGGACTTCATCCACGTCGGCGGTGACCACGGACTCGCCCAGAAGTGAATGTCGGGTTGCACGTCGAGCGCGGCGTGAATGTAGGGGATGAGGTCCTGCAGATCGCGGTCGATGCTGAAGTTCTGCATCGTGAAGTCGCCGTCTGTCTCGTTCAGACTGTAGCGACTGAGCGCGTAGTCACTCGACCCGATCGGGATGCGCCCGTAGGTGAAGGCCGCCCCTTCGGCGCGGTCGAAGAGCAGCCGAAGGGCGAGTGCGCGATCCTCGTCACTCACGGCCTTCAGCGCCTCCCAGCCCTTCTCGTTGAAGGTACCCCCGAAGCCGCGCCAGGGGCCGAGCGCCTGCGTGTCGTTGACGGTGATGGTGGGAGCGTCGGTGGTGGGTGTCAGCTCGGCTTCCTGCCAGTAATTACCCGGCGAAGACGTGACGAGATCCGGCTCGATGATCGGCGCGGAGCCGCCGCTCCCGTTGCCACCGCTTGCACCTCCACCCGTGCCTCCTCCCGCGCCACCCGTCCCCGGTGCCCCTCCGCTCGTGGCTCCCCCGGTGCCGGGCGCGGTGCCTCCGATGCCTTCTGCGCCTCCGCTGCCCGCAGGACCACCACCGCTCCCCGGGACGCCTCCGCTGCCCAAGCTACCGCCGCTGGAAGCAGCGCCACCGCTTCCGGGGACGACCGTGCCTTCCGGAGAGCAGGCAGCGCCGAGAAGCGACAGGGTGATGAGCGAGGTACGGCGAAGAAGACTCATGGGCCTCTCTTATCCGAACCTCGCACCGGTCGCTCTGCCTTTCGCTTCCGCAAGAAAGTCCCAGCGAGCAGGGGATCGAAAGTGCCCCCCCTGATTGGAACCGTGAGATGGGCGCTCACGGTCGGCTGTGGGTGCCGCGAGCTACCCAGCGTGACCGTCGCGCCGCCGCCAAGCACAGGACGAGGAAGGCGAGCACGAGGCGCGACGGCGATTCGACGCCTGGACCGTAGCTGCATCCGCCGCCGCCGGGGCCGCTGCCACCGCCACCACTGCCGCCGGCGACGCCCCCCGATCCAAATGCTGCCCCAGTCCCGCTCTGGCCACCGCTGCCGCCCCCCGGCAGGAGCGGAGGGCGGCCGACTTCGGCTTCCCGCGGCGTATTTTCGATCTGGAGCAGGTAGCTCACGAGGTCATCCAGCTCCTGCTGCGTCAGCGCGAGGGTCGGGCCGTGGAGGTCGCTCGGGTTCTTTTCGCGAAGGACCTCGCTGAGCGTCGCCGCCGAGCCGTCGTGGAGGTACGGCGCCGTTTCCCAGATCCCCCGCAGGGTCGGGGTGTCGATTCCTTCGAGAGGAGCGCCGAGTCGGTTTCCGGAGAGGGCAGTCATGGTGCCCACGTCGTGGAGGAGGCCCTGAGCGCTGTCCGTGTAGTCGGAGCCGCTGTGGCAACTTTGACACCCGAGGCGCTCGAAGACCTCCAGCCCTCGCAGCCCAGATTCGGTGAGGGTGCCGTCGGGGTTCCGAAACGGGCTGGCGTTCACCGTCTCGAGCGAGGTGACGTAGGCGGCAAGGGCATCGAGCTCTGGGCTGAGTCCCGCCTTGGCATCACCCAGCGTCGTGTTCCGGGTGCCGACGTTGAAGACGTCGTCCGGAAGGAAACCGGTTCCGCCAAACGGACCCCGGATGTCGTGCTCGAAATCCTGCAGCTCGTCGAAGTTCGCGCTCCAGTGCAGGCGGCCCTGACCGGTTCCCCGCTTCCCGAGCAGCGAGGTCGTGTTGCGCAGCCCTTCTCCCCGATCGGTGAAGTCCCAGATCCGGCCGTCCTCGAAGCCGTCGAGGTGGCAGGCGGCGCAGCTCACGTAGCCCTCCAAGCTCATGCGGGGGTCCTGCGCGTCGTAGAAGATCTGCTTGCCCAAGAGGACGTTCGACGCGAGCTTCTCTTGTTCGGAGACCACGACTTCGGCCAGCTCTGCCATGGCGAAGTCCGTCGATGCCAGGATGCCGGAGGCGTCCAGGACGACGACCGAGCGGGTCAGAAATGAATTGACGAAAAGATGGCCGGCGTCGTCCAAGACGAGGCCATCCGGCGCTTTCCCTAGCTCGAACGCACCTGAGACGATACTGCCGTCGTAGGCGTCGAGGACCTCGACGGCATTGTTCCCGAGCAGCCCCACGAACGCGTAGTCGCCGATGCTCGAAAAGGCGACGCTGAGTGCGAGTGTCCTGTTGTTGAGGTCGACCCGCTTCTCCAGAACCTCTTGATTCGTGGACAGATCGAGGAAGGACATGATCGTCCGCACGCTGCTCTCGAAGGTGAGGGGCTGGCCGTCCAAGGCCTGTCCGCGGACGGTGTTGTCCTTCTTGGAGGGAACCCAGGCCAGCGCGCCGTCCGGGCTGACCACCACCTGCCGCAGGTAGTTCGGCACCCCGCGGGCCGTGGCCTCCGTGTCCGGCCCGGGATCCAAAGCGAGCTCGAATGTGCGCTCGATCCCGAGGTCTGCTGCACGAAGCTCCACCACCTCCCCGTGATCGACGGGAGAGAGGAAGCGCGTCACGAAAATGCGCTCGCCGGTCGGGTCGACACTCACTCCGGTGGCCCATGGGCCTGCATCGGCAACCCGCAGGATGGCTCCGTTCGAGAGATCCAGCTCCGCGAGCTGGCCCGTCCCCTGAAGGGTCACGTACGCCACACCCCGCGCCACGTTGATGACGATTCCGAACGGCTTGCTGCCACGTGGCAGCACGATGGTGTGCAAGAGGGTCCCGAGCTCGTCCAGAACCGACACGCTGGCGGCGTCCTGATTCGCGACCCAGAAGGTCCCGTCCTGCGCGATGGCCAGAGTGCGCGGATGATCCCCGACCGGCACCTCGAACTCCAGCCCGAAGGTCGACGCCGAGATGCAGCTCAGAGTGTCATTGTCCGAGTTGACGTTACACACCCTGCCCTTGTCGCGATCGAACACGATCGTCGAAGAGGCAGTCGGCGGGCGCGACGGCAGTGGGCGATGAATCGCTTGCAGAAAGCTCTGGGTCTTCTGGCCGAGATCGTCCTCAGCGGCCAGGATCACCGAGTAGTGACCCGGCTGACTGTAAACGTGTGTGGTCCTTGCCTCGGTGCTCGGCTCACTCTGGGTGCCGTCGCCGAAGTCCCAGGTGAACGTGACCTCGCCAATCCCGTTGGCGTTCGCGTCAAAGTCGACTTCTGCGCCGGTTGGATGTGGCGCGTTGACGCGCGCGGCGATTTCGACCGCCCCTGCCGGTGCGGCGAGCAGGCCAACCAGGAGCCCGACCAAGTACGGGGATGAACGTGTCCGCATGGCGTTCAAATCCGACGTCGTCGCCGTCCGGCAAGAACAGCGAGGGCTGCCGTGATGGCAAACGCGAACGTTCGAGCCGCCGCGTCCGCATTGGGGTTCATCGTGCAGGACCCCGCAGCTGATGGCGGCACGGGCACCCCGGCATCGCCGCCAGACGAGGCCATGGGCCCGAAGCCACCGCTCCCGAGCCCTGGAAGCCCTCCAGAACCACCCGACGCTCCCCCTGAGACGCCGCCGCTCCCGAAGCTCGGCGCGCCGCCGGCCGGGGGCGCCACGAACACGGGAAACGACGGAGCCCCGCCCGTCGCACCGCCGCTGGCTCCGCCGCCGCTGGTTCCGCCGCCGCTGGCTCCGCCGCCGCCGGCTCCGCCGCCGCCGGCTCCACCACCGCCAGATGTAGTGGCACCACCCGTCCCCGAAGGGGGCGGTGGCGGGTCGGGCACGGGAAGCATCACGCTGCTGCCCGTCGAAAAAATGAAGAGGGCATCTTCGACGAGCCCGTTGCCCATCACGTCCTTCAGGCCATCCGCAGGAACGACGACCTCGTAGGTCGTGTCTTCCGCAAACGGCTCATCGGGGCTGAAGGAGAGCTGGTTGAACTGGTAGGTGTAGATGCCGCTGAGCGCCTCGCCTCCGATGGGACGCACCGTCACGGTCTCCGTCGAGACGGTCTCCATGTTCACGAAGTCCGAAAAGAGGATCGTGACTCGACCGTCGGCCGAGATCGAAGTGGCACCGCTGTCGGGATAGACCGTTTGAACGGCGAGCGGGGTCGTGTCCTGCCCCATCTGGTGGCAGAAGAAGGCACTCCCGGTTCCGTGGTCGTTGCCAACGTAGATCAGATTGCCCATGGGCGTGACTTGACCATGGTCCGGGTTGCCACGGTTCAGGTCACCCTCGCCCACGACCTCTGGGTTCTGCTCGTTCGTGACGTCCACCTTGATGACGTTGTTCTGACGACCGACGAAGACGAACTGGTCCTGCACGGCCGTGTAGAGCTGGTCTTGCCCAATGTTCGCGTTCTTGATCTCGGTGATGTTGCTCGGATCGCTGAACGAGTGGATGAGGAAGTTCCCGTCGCGACCGGCCGTGTAGAAGCGATGGTTGGCACCGACGGCGATGGCGTACATGCGCGGGGCGAAGTTGAGGGAGTCCAAGAGGCTCGGATTCTCGGGGTCGGAGATGTTCAGAACCGCGTAACTCCCGCCTTGGTCCATGTTGCTGATGACCATCACGTCACCCATGGCGAAGATCGGGCCCACGCGGAAGCCCCCGGTAGAGCCCGTCGAAACCTGGTTCCGCAGGTCTGGGTTCATCGGGTCAGCTGCGTCGATGACGTAGATGCCCTGATTTCCTCCGGCGACGTAGAGGTACTGGCCCTGCCAGGCGGCCTGCCAGGCAACGTTCTCGTAGTCGCCTCCGGTGACTCCCGGGAGATCGATCGAACCGGCCACGTAGGCGTTCAGCGGGTCGGTGAAGTCCCAGAACTGGATCCCGTCGCGCGTTTGCATCGCGATGTACTGCTTGCCGTCGATGAGACCGATCGGCAGTGAGTGCTGCTCGCGAAAGTTGTTCGTTTCTGGCCCGGAGTAGTAGCGCGCCTCAGTTGGGCTACGCGGATTGGAGACGTCGTAAACCCCGATCCTGCCGGGCGGCAGCCCCGAATCCGGGGCATACACGGTCAGGAAGTAGCCACGGATCATCACAGTCACGTTCTGGCCGTGCGGGTCGCCCCCATTGTCGTGATCGATGAACGCGAGCGGCTCGAAGACCTCGTTTCCTGCGCAATCGATGTTGCCGATGCCCGGGCCCACCTGCGCCGCTGCGACCTCGACGAAAAGGACGATCGAGAGCACGACGCGGATACCGGTCAGGAGCCTCGAATGAGCGAACCTTCTCTTCACCATCTCGCCCGCAGTGTTCGAGAACGCCGCTCGGAGCGGAAGCGGTGAGGATCCACCTCGGCGTGCTGCAAACTTCGATTCGGGGAGGTGACTTCTCTCCCCCCTAAACTCCCAAAATTCGGTTCTCCGCGAAAGCGGCTCGTTTCAGGCTGCCGACGGGCGCTCGCGGCATCGTTTCACGCCCAGCGCTTCTCGAAATCTGCTGCACAGGGAGTTTTGAGCGCGAGGTAGCCCGTGCGAACGGATCCAGCGACGGCGTAGCGTCCTTGCCTTGGCGGGCTACACTCCTGCTCGTGAGCGACGAAGGGCGTTCGGTGTCCGCGGACCAGGTGTGGGGCGTCTGGTTCAGCGCTGCCTCGTCCACGCTGCTCCCCGCTCATCGTCACGACCATGCGGAGCTGAATCTGATCATGTCGGGGAGGTTGGCGTATCGGCTCCTTGGCCAGGAAGCCTTGCTCGAGGCTCGCGCCGGACAGCTCGTGGTGATTCCGCAGGGAATGGGTCACGAGCTGGTGCACTGTTCGCCCGACCTCACCCTGTGGGTGATCGAGCTCAGGGGCGCCGACCCGCTGAGCTGGGCCGCTGAGCCGCGCGTGCTGTCGCCGACGGCGGCATGGCGCAGGTCCGCGCTGCTTGCCATCCGCAAGCTCTGGCTCAGGCCGCCCGACGAGGAGGCGCTAGCGCTGCACACGCGTTTGTGGAGGACCTTCGTCTCGCTCGAGGTGGCGACGCCCGAGCAGTCGCTTCCGCTGCATCCAGCCGTCCTGCACGCCAAGCTCGTCTGCGAACGGCTGGGCGACGCCAACCTCGACATTTCTGGCTTGGCGAGAAAGGCCGGTCTCAGCTCCAGCCGCCTGGCTCATCTCTTCGCAGACCAGCTCGGCATCACGCCCCTCCAGTACCGGAATTTCGCACGCGTGCAGTACTTCATCCGGAGTTACGACGGGGACGAGCGCAACCTGCTCGGAGCAGCACTCCGTGCCGGCTTCGGCAGCTATGCCCAATTCCACCGCACCTTTCGTCAGGTGTGCGGCACTGCGCCAGCCGTTCACTTCAAGTGGCTCACGAGCACGGCTCGACTCGACGCCAAGCGGACCCTCGGGTCCACCGCCCGATCGGCTGCCCTCCGCGCGCAACCTTCGTCCCCGCCCTGACCGAGCAAGCCCTGACCGAGCAAGCCCTGACCGAGCAAGCCCTGACCGAGCAAGCCCTAGCCGGCGAGCCTCAGAGACAGCCGTCGTTCATGCGCTCGGTCCCGTCCCACTCGCAGGCGCCTTCGATGCAATCGATGAGGTTGTTGTTGTAGTCGCCCGTGGCGTGGTCGAAGATCTTGAACCAGCCGCCGTCGTCCCAAACGGACGTCGGGATGCCGAGCGGGCCAGCGTGGACGCTGTGGAACTTCGTGTACCACTCGCGGATGTTGTTGCAGGTCAGCGTCGAGTAGACGCTTCCCCAGCCCACGCCCCACTCACCAATGTGCACGGGGACGCCAGCGCCTACGGTGTTCGCCCACGTCACCATGGTGTTCATCGGGCCAGACTGATTCGAGTCGGTCCACGCATCATTGTACGTACCCTGATTGTCGCCGCAGAACGTCCACGGGTCGTAGTGATGGAACGTCGCCATCACGTACGGGTCGTTTCCTCCGCCCACTTCGTCCAGGCTCGTCCACACGGTGGGGACTTCGTTGGCCGCAAACCATTGGTTCCCACCGAAGAGGATGATGCGCTCCGCATCGGTCGCCCGAATCTTGTCGTAGGCCAGGCCCGTCATTAGACGCAGGTCTGCGGCCGGCATGGCCGAGCTGTCTTCGCGATGCGGCTCGTTCAAGATCTCGAACAGCAGGCGGTGGTCTCGGTCTCCGAAGATGTCCGCGATGTCCTGCCACAGCCGCTCGAGGACGGCGGATCGGCTCTGCGTCTTGAGCGCAACTTCATGGTGAGCGTTGATGATGACGAACAGGTCCGGCTTCGAGAGCGCATAGTCCACGACGGACTCGATCACGGCGAGTCGCGGATGCTCTCGGTTGACCTCACCGGTCGTGGCATCCGTGACGAGAAGGTCCCCGTCGATAACCTCGGTCCAGGTGATCGGAATGCGCAGGTTGCGAAAGCCGCGCGCGTAGTAGGCGTCGATCTTGGCGCTGGCTGCCTCGAGCGTGCGCGGATGCTGCGTGCTCTCGAACATCTGCCCGAGATTGACGCCACGCCCCATGGCAGCGGCCGCCTCGACAGCGGTAGGGTCCGTGCCGACTGGAGCCCCTCCACTGCCGCCGCCAGTGCCTTGCGCTCCGCCAGAGCCGGAGACTTGACCACCCGTCCCACTCCCGCCCGACGAGGTTCCACCGCCTCCGCCGCCAGTGCCCGTGCTGCTGCCGCCGCTTCCCTGGCTACCCCCGGAGGGGTTGTCGGTACCCCCGCCTACACCCGAATTGCCCCCGCTACCGGCGGTCACCAAATCGGGGCCGCCGCCACACGCCAGGGTGCACAGGAGCCACAGAGGGGAAATCGAAAGACCAAGCCAGCGGCGAACCATGCTACCGCCCTAGCGCGTGGTCATTCGGCGGACTTCGCGGAATCTGCCGCCAGTCTGCCGAGGCGCTAGGGCGCCACGCAGGTCGTCCCGTAGTCGCCCGCACGACCGGTCAGTCTCGCCACCCCGAGCACCTCCCCGAGGTCCTGCAGCTCAATCGAGACCAGAACGGACGAGTCCGGATCCGTCGGCGAGAACGTATCGAGCGAAAGCGCGTAGAGCTGCAGCTCGAGCACGTTGCAGGGGAGGTGTGGACCGAAGTAGCCGTCGTCGCCGGTGGTGGCGAAGTTGGCGTTGGCTTGCTCGGATCGAACAGCACGAGCACGAAGCTCTGCGTGCCGGCCGGCGCACCCGTCCAGGAAAGCTCGGCTCGTGAGCACGAACGTGCTTCTGCCGCCGCCCGAGGCAGCCCCGCCACTGCTGGAGAGGCCGCCAGAGCCGGTGACGCCGCCCGAGGCAACCCCGCCGCTGCCCACCGCGCCGCCGAAGCAGCGGCGCCGCCCGTGCCGGCGTCCCCGCCGGTGCTCGCAAGGCCGCCCGATCCAGTCAGGTCACTGGGTGCCGGACTCTCGGTGCCGCACCCGTAAATAAAGAGCAGGCCGGCGGCAACGCTAGAGAGGGGGGCAGCCACCTTGCCTAGAAGTGGCGGGGTTTTCTCGATTCCCTTCTCTCTGCTTCGAGCGCAGCTCGGTTGGGAGATGCGCTCGAGACGATGCCGCCAGGCCTGCGAAGGTTGCTTTCGATCTCTGCATCAAGGTGCGACGCAGTTTTCCTGCATCGCTTCGAAGATGGCGGTCGCCGTGGGGACGTTTCCCGGGCCGTCCACGTGGATGCCGTCGCCCGTGTACTCGGGGTGACCGTCCCAGGTCTCGCGCAGATCGACCCAGTAGCACTGTGGCGAGACCTGCGCGTCGCAGAGAGCCTTCATGTCCGGCCTGAGTAGGTCGAGGCACGCCTTCAGATTGTCATACTGGCCAGGGGTCTGGTTGATGGGGTCGGGATAGAAGTGATAGACTATCTTCTCGACGCCGTTCTCATCCATGTCCGCGAAGAGTTCCGTGGCTGCGTTCAGTGCGTTGGTGCGATCCTGCTGCCCGCCACCCTGCCAGCAGTCGTTGCCGCCACCGTTCATCACCACGAAACGAATGCCATCGGCGTTGTTGCGGTATTGGTTCGGGATCGAGTTGCCCGCGCCATTGCCGATCCACGTACCGGCCACCGATACGTCGACGTAGGATTCGTTCTGCGCGAGCGCGCCCGCGGCCTTGGCCAGGTTGGCGGTCTCTTCCGGGATCGAGCTCAACGCGACGAACGACTCGCCGATGAAGAGGACTTCGTTCCCTTGGGTCGTGCCGGCTTCGCAGGTCCCCGAGCCTTCGCCGCCTGTGCCTGAAGCACCCCCCGTCGACGCCGCACCCCCCGTCGACGCCGCGCCCCCCGTGGAGGTCGCTCCACCAGTAGACGCTGCACCTCCCGTCGAGACTGCGCCACCAGTGGAGGTCAGGCCACCTGTCCCCACCGCACCGCCCGTGGAGGTCGCACCGCCTGTGGTCGCGCTTCCACCACTGGCAGTGGCACCGCCGCTCCCGAACACAGCGCCTCCGGTTCCCGGGGCGCCACCCGCACCCACCGCGCCGCCCGTGCCTAGGCCGCCGCCATCGGTGCCGCAGGCGCCGAGAGTGAGGCCGAATGCAGCGCCGAGCGTCAAATGAGTGAAGACGACGCCCAGCCTTCGCGAGGAGGCAGATCGCGAGGGGGCAGATTGCGAGCCGGCAGATTGCGAGCCGGCAGAGCTCGGGGCGGATGTTTGTAGCTTGGGCATGCTGTTTCCTGCTCTTTCTTCCACCGAGCTTAGGAATGCAGCCATGTCGGCCCAAGGGACACGATTGTCCCCTCGCTGCTCACAGAAACTTCCACCCTGCCCGCGGGGACAGATTTGACCCCCGTCACCGCTGACGGACAGCCAACGTTAGCGCCTCGTGATGCTCGACCTCGAGCGCGATGGAAGCGCCTCCGCGGGTCCAGGCTCGAGAATACCCTGTTTCCGTACCGCGCAGTGACCTTCGACGTGGACGCGGGCGCGCCCACGATATCCCTTCGACGAGATGTACAAGGGCCAGACGGTGACGTTCGACATGGATGCCTCGTGGGACGGGCATCGGGCCGTGTTCGCGCTGGGAGACTCGGCGAACTCGACTCCGGCATTTGCGATGGTCGGAGTCGACGCATCGGTGGTCGGAACCCCGACCGGATCGCTGGCTGGAGGAGGGCTCGATTGCCTGCAAGTGGTGTCCACGGAGAGCGCCGCCACGCTCAGCTTCGTCACCAGGGAAAGCGAGAGCGAGATCCTCTGGCGCTTGCGCGAGCTCGACGCAGAAGGGCAGGTCGCCTTCGAAGCGAGCGAGCCGCTCCCGCTCGCAGACGACACTGGATTCACGGGTTGCCCGGTGGTCGTCGAGGTTCCGATTGGCTACGCCGGAGCGTGGACCAGTCTCGACGGGCAGGGCGCCATCGTCACCGTCACTCGCGCAGCCGATATCGGCGCTCCGCCCCTCTTGCTCGAGCTTCCCGAGGGCGTGCCCGGGATGCTCAGCGGCGCCATCGACGAAGATTTCCTGCTAGTCCACCAAGCGGCGGACGAAACACGCTCGGTCACCCGGCTCACGCGGGACGGCGAGCTGACGGGCACGACGTACCCGTTTCCGGGAATCGTCGACTTTCCCGACGTGCCGAGGGTGCTGCGTGTTCAAGGCAACTCGTTTCTACTTACCTACGTCACGGAGAGCGCACGCGTCATCGAGCAGATCGAATGCCCGTAGCTGGGCTCGACAGCCGCGCGCGATCGCGGCACGCTCGCCCCCGTGGCGGTGGTGGAGTGGACCTCGCATTTGAAGACGCACTTCCCCGTGCTGGGAAGCGAGCCGTTGCCGCTCGCGGGCTCCACCGTGGCCGAGGTGATTGCGAACCTGGATCAGCGGGCGCCCGGCATTGGGTTCTATGTCTGCGACGAGCTCGGGCGCCTGCGCAAGCACGTCAACATCTTCGTCGACGGCGAGATGATCGTGGATCGAAAACGCCTGAGCGATCGGCTGAGTGAGGGGACCCGCGTCCTCATCA
>Ga0315912_10001000_pt1 | contig 38980 bp, 36 predicted proteins | sample VfabasoilMG_FD_204469 | JGI IMG/M metagenome (GOLD analysis project Ga0315912, IMG submission 204469) | Garden soil microbial communities collected in Santa Monica, California, United States - V. faba soil | ecosystem: Environmental > Terrestrial > Soil > Garden | place: USA: California... | reverse complement strand
TGCGCCAGCTCTTCCGCGCGTGTGCCTTCCTGCAGTTCGCGCAGGTCTTCTTCGGCTTCGCGCAAATTCGACTCGGCGGTGTGCGCGACGGCAACCTGCCGATCGGCCTCGGATTGGCTCACGAGGCTGCGCTTCACCAGGTCGAGCAGGCGATCGCGTTCGCGCGCGGCATCATCGAGTTGGGCGCGTGCCTTGTCGCGGCGTGCGACGGCGGCGCGAATCGTGGTGGGGCGCGGGCCGTTCTTCAGCTCCTCGACGCGTGCTTCGGCCTCGGCGAGCTGCGCACGCGCCGCGTCCACTTCGGCGGTGGACAGCTCGCGATCCTGCACCACCACGATGTCACCGGCCTTGACGGTGGCGCCTTCGGAGAATGGCAGTGACACGATGGATTCATTGGCGTCCGCGACCAGCTCGATGCGATCACGCTCGAGGGTTCCGGGCAGGCGGTTCTCCGGATGGCGCGCGCAACCGCAGAACAGGAGCGCTGCCGACAGCGTCAAGAATATGGCTTTCATGCCGCGAACTCGAAGCGCATGGAAAGATCCACCGCCTGCACATGTTTGGTGATACTGCCGATGGAAATGAAGTCGACGCCGGTGAGCGCGATCTCGCGCACCGTCGCCAAAGTCACGCTGCCCGAGGCTTCCAGCTTCGCGCGTGCGCCGCGCTCACGGTTGCGTTGCACGGCCGTGCGCATGTCGTCGAGCGACAGTTCGTCCAGCATGATGATGTCCGCGCCCGCGTCGAGGGCCTGTGTCAACTCGTCCAGCGATTCCACCTCGACTTCGACCGGAATGCCGGGCGAAGTTCGCCGCGCGGTGCCGATCGCGGCACCGATCGAGCCCGCGGCGATGATGTGGTTCTCCTTGAGCAGCACCATGTCGTAAAGCCCGAGGCGATGGTTCTGCGCGCCACCGCAGCGGGCGGCATATTTCTGCGCCAGGCGCATTCCGGGAATGGTCTTGCGCGTGTCGAGGATGCGGCAACTGGTGCCGGCCACCGCCTCGACGTAGCGCCGCGCGGCGGTCGCCGTGCCGGACAGCGTCTGCAGGAAATTGAGCGCGGTGCGCTCGCCGGTGAGGATGGGACGCGCTGTCCCGGTCAGCCTGAGCACCGGCATGTCCGCGACGACCGGATCGCCATCCTGCGCCAGCCACTCCAGGCGAATGGCCGCATCGAGCTGCCGGAAGGTTTCGGAGGCCCAGTCGGTGCCGCAGAGGATGGCAGGCTCGCGCGCGATGATCTGCGCGCGAACCTGCTGGTTGGGAGGGACCAGGGCGGCGGTGACGTCGCCCGTGCCCAAGTCTTCGGAGAGCGCGGCTGCAACCTGCCGCGCGACGATGCCGTTGTCTAACTTCTCAGCCAGATGGGCCCGGTCAGATGGGCAGGCCGTGCGAGGTGGCGGCCATGCACATCAGCATCGGCAGGGACAGGATGAAGTTGGTGCGCGAGGCATACAGAGCCGTCTTGCGCGCCTTGGCCTTCTCTTCGTCGGTCGCCGGCTTGAGCCCCAAGACCTTCTTCTGATTCGGCCAGATGATGCCCCACACGTTGAGCAGCATGATGGTGCCCAGCCATACGCCGATGCCGATCACCACGTTCTGGTAGTCGTGCGAACCGTTCGAATAGCCGAACGTGAAGGCCGGAACGAAACGATCCGCCAGCAACCAGGCGCCGGCCACCCAGGTGGCGAGCGCCGACCAGCGGAACCAGAACAACGCACGCGGCGCGACGTATTTGCCGATGGCCGCGGGACCGGGACCGCCCTTGTCTTCGGTGGCCGCCGCCTGCGCCGGAACCTGTACGGCGTTCAGGTAATAGAGGAGGCCGATCCAGAAGATGCCGCAAACGATGTGCACCCAGCGGGCCAGGGCCAGGTGGTTGAACTCGGCATCCGGCATCAGCGATTTGTGCAGCAGGAAGGCCAGCACGAGCGCGAGCACGATTCCGGTGATGAGGGCGTAGCGGTGATTCGTGAATATTTTCATTGTCTTAATCTCCCCGGTGAGCGGTTTGAAGAATAGGGGGTGTGCCCCCATAATTCAACGCGCTCCGGCGCCTCAACATGGAACGCCCGCCATCTCCCTGCATCAAAGTGTGTGTGCCAGGCCCAGGCAACCGCTGCACGGGATGTTTGCGCACCCTCGATGAGATTGCCGCCTGGAGCACGATGAGCGCCGATGAACAGTGGGCGGTCGTCAGGGCGCTGGATTACAGGAGAAAGATCGTGTCAGAAGATGTCGTTACTCGGATCAAGACTCACATCGGGGCGAGCCCCGCGGTGCTTTTCATGAAAGGGACGCCGGATTTCCCGCAATGCGGGTTTTCGGCCCAGGCGGTGGCGGCGCTGCGCGCTTCGGGAGCGGGATTTCATTCCGTGAACATCTTCGAAGATCCCGAGCTGCGAGATGCGCTCAAGAAGTTCTCGAACTGGCCCACCTACCCGCAGTTGTACGTCAACGGCGAGCTGGTCGGCGGCTGCGACATCGTGCTCGACATGCATCGCAGCGGTGAGCTCAAGAAACTGTTGACCGAGGCCGGCGCCGCGGCCTGACGACTAGCGGGCGTCGGTTTCAGGCTCTTCACCGGCCGCGGCCGGTTCCGCCGACCTCAGGATCTGGGCGCGCGACTCCGCCTTGCGCCACACGCCATCGAGCGCGTTGCACACCTCGCAGAAGATCTCGGCGGTGCGTTCGGCGTCGTATTTCGCGGAATGCGCGGCGCTCGAATCCCACTCGATGCCGCACACCTGGGCGGCCTTGGCCAGCACCGTCTGGCCGAATGCCGCGCCGGCGAGCGTCGCGGTATCGAAGCAGGAAAACGGGTGGAAGGGATTGCGCTTGATCTCGGCGCGCGCCACTGCCGCGTTGAGGAATCCGAGATCGAATGCGGCGTTGTGACCCACCAGCACGGCGCGGCGGCAATCCTGTGCCTTCATGGCATTGCGCACCTCGGTGAAGATGCGGCCCAGCGCGTCCTTTTCGGGAATGGCCGGGCGCAGGGGATGCCAGGGATCGATGCCGTTTACCGCGAGCGACGCGGCCTCGATATTGGAACCTTCGAACGGGCGCACGTGATACGAATGCGATTCGCCGCGATGCAGCCGGCCGTCGGGCCCGAATTCGATGAGCACCGCGGCGATTTCCAGCAACGCATCCGTGGCGCAATTGAAGCCGCCGGTCTCCACGTCGATCACCACCGGCAGGAACGCGCGGAAACGACGGCTCATGAGCGGCGGGCCGCTGAAGCCGCTTGCCTCGGGTGGCAGGAATTCGTCCATCAGGCCGCCAGTTGCCAGGCGACAGGTTCGCCCGCGCGCATTGGCACGAGGCGATTCGCGCCATCCATTGGATAGTTAGCCGGCGGCGTCCAGGCGCGCTTCACGAGCCGGATGCGCTCCTGGTTGCGCGGCAGACGATAGAAGTCGGCGCCGAAATCCGCGGCGAAGCCTTCGAGCTTGTCGAGTTTGCCAGCCGTCTCGAAGGCCTCGGCGTACAGCTCGATCCCGGCGTGCGCGGAAAACATGCCGGCGCAGCCGCAGGCATTTTCCTTGGTGTGCTGCGCATGCGGCGCGCTGTCGGTGCCGAGGAAGAAACGCGGGTTGCCGCTGGTCGCCGCCTCGAGCAGCGCCGCGCGGTCCGGCTCGGTCTTGAGGATGGGCAGGCAGTAGAAGTGCGGACGGATGCCGCCTTCGAAAATCGCGTTGCGGTTGTGAAGCAGATGTTGCGGCGTGATGGTGGCCGCGACGCCGTCGCGCGCCGCTTTCACGAACTCCACCGCGCCGCGGGTGGTGATGTGTTCGAACACCACGCGCAGCTTCGGATGCCGGGCGATGGTGGGCGCGAGCACTTCCGTGATGAAACGCGTCTCGCGCTCGAAGACATCGACCTCGCGTCCGGTCACCTCGCCGTGCACCAGCAGCGGCAGGCCGATCTCGGCCATGCGCGCCAGTGCCGCGTCGATGTGACGGATGTCGGTGACGCCGGAGTCGGCGTTGGTGGTGGCGCCCGCGGGATACAGCTTGCAGGCGAACACGATGCCGCTGGTCTTTGCCCGCTCGATTTCATCGGGTGCGGTTCGGTCGGTGAGATACAGCGTCATCAAGGGTGTGAATTTCGCACCGGCAGGCAGCGCCGCGAGAATGCGTGCACGGTATTGAGTCGCCGCCTCGGTGGTCGTGACCGGTGGTTTGAGGTTGGGCATGACGATGGCGCGCGCGAAACGTGCCGCCGTGAACGGCAATACGGCCGCCATGGCCGCGCCATCGCGCAGGTGCAGGTGCCAGTCGTCAGGACGGCGAATTTCAATTTCCAAGCACTGACTCGCCGTATTGAGAAATGACTCGAAATTGTCTCGATGGCTGGCGCGCAAACGCGCCGTAAGCTGCTGTGCCGCTTGGGGTTTGCTTGACCGGAGCGCTTCAAGAACCGATCATACCGGCCCTTGTTTTCCAGCCCCTCTACCTCATTTGGAACGGTGCGCATGCTAACACAGCGCACACCGCTTCCCTTGGCCGCACGGCAGCACATAAACGTATGACGGAAATCATGAAGCTCCAGGACCTCGACCCGATCGAGACCCGCGAGTGGATCGAATCGATCGATTCGGTTCTCAAGACCCAGGGCGCCGAACGCGCCCATTTCCTGCTCGAACAACTCATCGACTACACGCGTCGCTCGGGCGCATACCTCCCGTTCCGGCCGAACACCGCGTACGTCAACACCATCTCGCCCGGGCAGGAGCCTTCGTATCCGGGCAACCGCGAATTCGAGCGCCGCATCGAGGCGTACATCCGCTGGAATGCGCTGGCGATGGTGCTGAGCGCCAACAAGGTGTCGAGCGAATACGGCGGACACCTCTCGACCTATGCCTCGTCGGCGACGCTCTACGAAACGGGCTTCAATCATTTCTGGCGCGCGCAGTCCGACGCGCATCCGGGCGACATGATCTACGTGCAGGGCCACGCATCGCCCGGCATCTACGCGCGCGCGTTCCTCGAAGGCCGGCTGTCCGAGGGGCAGCTCAAGCATTTCCGCCAGGAGGCCTCGGGCGACGGCCTGTCCTCGTATCCGCATCCGTGGCTGATGCCTAACTTCTGGCAGTTCCCGACGGTGTCGATGGGCCTCGGGCCCATGATGGCCATCTACCAGGCGCGTTTTCAGCGCTACATGGAAAATCGCGGCCTGCTGCCGGAGTCCGATCGCAAGGTGTGGGCCTTCCTCGGCGACGGCGAGATGGACGAGCCCGAATCCATGGGCGCGCTCACGCTGCCGGTACGCGAGAAACTCGACAACCTGGTATTCGTGGTCAACTGCAACCTGCAGCGCCTCGACGGACCGGTGCGCGGCAACGGCAAGATCATCCAGGAGCTCGAGGCCGCGTTCCTCGGCGCGGGCTGGAACGTCATCAAGGTGCTGTGGGGCTCGCGCTGGGATCCGCTGCTGGCGCGCGACACCGACGGCCTGCTGCGCCGCGTGATGGAAGAGTGCGTCGATGGCGAATACCAGAACTTCAAGGCCAAGGGCGGCGCGTACACGCGCGAACATTTCTTCGGCAAGTATCCCGAGCTGAAGGAAATGGTCGCCAACATGTCCGATGACGACATCTGGCGCCTGAACCGCGGTGGCCACGACGCCGGCAAGGTGTTCGCGGCGTACTCGGCGGCGATGAAGCACAGGGGTCAGCCCACCGTCATCCTCGCCAAGACCGTCAAGGGCTACGGCCTCGGCAAGGCTGCCGAAGGCCAGATGGGCGCGCACCAGCAGAAGAAACTCGACGAAAGCGCGCTCAAGGATTTCCGCAACCGCTTCAATCTGCCGCTCACCGACGAACAGGTGGCCAAGCTCTCCGTGGTCAAGCCCGCCGACGATTCACCGGAGATGAAATACCTGCACGAGCGCCGCCAGTCGCTCGGTGGCTATCTACCGCTGCGCAAGAATCGCGCGCAGCCGCTGGTGATCCCGGAGCTGTCGGCCTTCGGCGCCATGCTCGAAGGCACGGGTGATCGCGAGATCTCCACCACCATGGCCTTCGTGCGCATCCTCACGCTGCTGCTGAAGGACAAGAACATCGGCAAGAACATCGTGCCCATTGTTCCCGACGAAGCGCGCACTTTCGGCATGGAAGGACTGTTCCGCCAGATCGGCATCTACAGCTCGGCCGGCCAGCTCTACACGCCGGTCGATTCCGAGCAGCTGATGTCCTACCGCGAAGACAAGAAAGGCCAGATGCTAGAAGAGGGCATCAACGAGGCGGGTTCGACCTGCTCGTGGATCGCGGCCGGCACTTCCTATGCGAACAACGGCATCCACATGGTGCCGTTCTACATCTACTACTCGATGTTCGGCTTCCAGCGCGTCGGCGACTTCTACTGGGCCGCGGCTGACTTGCGCACGCGCGGCTTCCTGCTGGGCGGGACCGCGGGCCGCACCACGCTTGCGGGTGAGGGCCTGCAGCACCAGGACGGCCATTCGCTGCTGCACGCGGCTACCGTGCCCAACTGCGTCGCCTACGACCCGACCTACGCGTATGAGCTCGCCGTGATCATTCAAGACGGCCTGAAGCGCATGTTCGCCAACGACGAAAGCGTCTTCTATTACATCGCGGTGATGAACGAGAACTACGTTCAGCCGGCGATACCCAAGGGCGTCGAGCAGGGAATCCTCAAGGGCATGTACCTGCTGCAGACCGGCGGTGCCGGCAAGGTACGCGTCACGCTCATGGGTTCGGGCACCATCCTGCGCGAGGTGCTCGCCGCGGCGGACATCCTCGCTCGGGAATTCAACATCCCGTCTGACATCTACTCGGCGCCGAGTTTCTCCGAGCTGCGCCGCGAGGCGCTGGAGATCGAGCGCTGGAACCGGCTGCACCCGGGCGAGCCGGCACGCACGCCGTATGTCACGCAGGCTCTGTCCAAGGCCACCGGACCGTTCATTGCGGCCACCGACTACATGCGCGCCTGGCCGGACATGATCCGCCAGTGGGTGCCGGGCCGGTTCGTGACGCTCGGGACCGATGGCTTCGGGCGCTCCGACGGACGCGCGGCCTTGCGCCGGCATTTCGAAGTGGACGCGAAGAACATCGCCTATGCCTCGTTGCAGGCGCTGGCCGAAGAGGGTGCCATCGACAAGGGGACGCTGAAGGCCGCGCTCGGCAAGCTCGGCCTCGATCCCAACAAGCTGGATCCGCAGAAAGCATGAGCAGCCTCATCGAAGTACGCGTCCCCGACATGGGGAATTTCGATTCCGTGGCCGTCATCGATGTGCTGGTGAAGCCGGGCGACGTCATCGACATCGACACGCCGCTGGCCACGCTCGAAACCGACAAGGCGACGATGGACATTCCGTCGACCGCGAAGGGCGTGGTCGAGAAGGTGCACATCACCAAGGGCGGTACCGTATCGCCTGGCGCGGTCGTGGTGTCGGTGAAAGGTGAGGCTCCCGCCGCCGCCAGTGTCGCGGCCACACCTTCTGCCGCGCCGTCTGCGGCTACGGCGCCCATCGCGCCGGTCGCGCCCGCAGCCGCGCCGCCCAAGGAAGGTCCGGTCGAAGTTCGTGTGCCCGACATGGGCAATTTCGATGCCGTATCCGTCATCGAAGTCATGGTGAAGCCCGGCGACACCGTCGACTTCGATTCGCCGCTCGCGACTCTCGAAACCGACAAGGCCACGATGGACGTGCCGTCCACCGCCAAAGGCGTGGTGGAGAAGGTGCACGTCACCAAGGGTGGCAAGGTGGGTCCGGGCGCGTTGGTCGTGACCGTGAAGGGAATTTCCGCAGCGGCATCGGCGGCCGCTGCGCCCGCGCCCGCAGCCGCGCCCGCCGCGAGCAAGCCCGCGCCGGTCGCTGCGCGACCGGCTGCAGCGCAAGGTGTGGCGCAATCCTTGCCCCAGTTCAATCTGAACAGGGGCGGCGGATTGCCGGCCATCGACGAAGCGAGCTTCGGACGTGCACATGCCTCGCCCTCGGTGCGCAAGTTCGCGCGCGAGTTGGGCGTCGATCTCGGCAGCGTGCGCGGCAGCGGCGAGAAGGGCCGCATCCTCGCGGACGACGTCAAGGCATTCGTGAAGCTGGTGATGTCGGGAGGCATGGCGGTTGCCGCCGCCCCGGCGTTGCCCAAGGCGCATTACGCCGATCCGTCGGCTTTCGGTGCGGTCGAGGTCAAGCCGCTCAATCGCATCCAGAAAATTTCCGGACCGCGCCTGCAGGCCGCGTGGATCAACATCCCGCACGTCACGCAATACGATGAAGGCGACATCACCGAGCTCGAGTCGGTTCGTGGCTCGCTGAAGGAGAAAGCGACCGCCGCGGGTGTGAAGGTCACGCCGCTGGCCTTCATCGTCCAGGCCGCGGTGCGCGCCATGCGCGAGTTCCCGGTGCTGAACAGCCAGCTCGACGAGGGCGGGCAGAATCTTCTCCTCAAGAAGTTCTTCAACGTCGGTTTCGCGGCCGATACACCCAATGGCCTGCTGGTCCCGGTGATCAAGGCCGCGGACAAGATGGACGTGTTCGCGGTCGCGAAGGCGCTCGGCGAGCTCAGCGGCAAGGCGCGCGAGGGCAAACTACCCGGCGCGGACATGCAGGGTGCGGGTTTCACCATCACCAGCCTCGGCGGAGTCGGCGGCACCGCGTTCACGCCCATCATCAACGCGCCCGAGGTTGCGATCCTGGGCGTCTCGAAGTCGTCGATGAAACCGGTGTGGAACGGCAAGGAATTCGCCCCTCGGCTCATGCTGCCGCTGTCGTTCTCCTACGACCATCGCGTCATCGACGGCGCCATGGGCGCGCGCATTGCCAAGTTCCTGGCAGAGGCGCTGCAGAAGCCGAAAGACCTGCTCGGGGCCATGTCGTGAGCCGGATCGATCTCGTAGTTCCGGATCTCGGCAATTTCGACGAGGTCAGCGTAGTCGATGTGCTGATCAAGCCCGGCGACAAGGTCGAAGTCGACACCCCGCTGGTCACGCTCGAAACCGACAAGGCCACCATGGACGTGCCGTCCACCGCGGCCGGTACCGTCACCGAAGTGCTGGCACAGAAAGGCGGCAAGATCGGCAAGGGCGGCGTGATCGCGCGCATCGAAGGCAGCGCGGCGGCTCCGGCGGCCGCGCCTGCAGGCAAACCCGCGGCAGCGGCACCTGCGCCCGCTGCGAAGGCTCCGCCGCCGCAAGCCGGGGCGCCGCGCCCCGCGCCGGCTGCGCCGGCCGTCGCGCCGAAACCTTCGCGTCCGCTGAAGCCGGACGTGGCGCACGATCGCGAGACGCAGCTGCTGGTGCTCGGCGCAGGGCCGGGTGGTTACACGGCCGCATTCCGTGCCGCGGACCTCGGCCTCAAGGTCACCCTGGTGGAGCGCTGGCCCATGCTGGGCGGCGTCTGCCTGAATGTCGGATGCATTCCGTCGAAGGCGCTGCTGCACGCAGCAAAGGTCATCGACGAAGTCGCGGACATGCGCGCGCATGGCATCGACTTCGGCGCGCCGAAGATCGAGCTGCCCAAGCTGCTCGAATGGAAGAACAAGGTCGTGGGCAAGCTGGTCGGCGGCCTGTCGGTGCTGGCGAAGCAGCGCAAGGTAGAGGTGGTGCAGGGCACCGGCAAGTTCGCGAGCCCGCATGTCATGGAAGTGGCGCGAGCCGACGGCAAGACCGAGAAGATCCGCTTCGAGCAATGCATCATCGCGGCGGGCTCCGAGCCGATCAAACTACCGTTCATCCCGGACGATCCGCGTGTCATCGATTCCACGGGCGCGCTGGAGCTCAACGGCGTGCCGCAGCGGCTGCTGGTCATCGGCGGCGGCATCATCGGGCTCGAGATGGCGACGGTGTATGCCTCGCTCGGCGCGAAGCTCTCCGTGGTCGAGCTCACGCCGCAGTTGATGCCCGGCGCGGATCCCGACCTGGTGCGCCCGCTCGAGAAGCGCCTCAAGGCGCGCTACGAGCAGATCCTGCTGAACACCAAGGTCACCGCCTGCACGGCGAAGCCGGAAGGTCTCGAGGTCACGTTCGAAGACGCGAACGGCAAACGCAACGACACCTTCGATCGCGTGCTGGTGGCCGTGGGTCGTACCACCAATGGCAAGCGCATCGGACTCGAGAACGCGGACATCGACGTCAGCGAGCGCGGTGTCATTCCGGTCGACAAGCAGCTGCGCACCAGCCTGCCGCACGTGTTCGCCATCGGCGATCTCGTGCCGGGGCCCATGCTCGCGCACAAGGCCATGCACGAGGCCAAGGTTGCGGCCGAAGTGGCCGCGGGACACAAGAGCTACTTCGATGCGCGCGTGATTCCGTCCGTGGCGTACACGGACCCGGAAGTCGCGTGGGTGGGTCTCACCGAGACCGACGCCAAGAAGAACGGCACGCAGTACAAGGTGGGCAAGTTCCCCTGGGCTGCCAGCGGACGCTCCCTGGCGCTGGGCCGCGACGAAGGTTTCTCGAAGCTGCTGTTCGACCCGGTGAGCCATCGCGTGCTGGGTGGCGGCATGGTGGGTCCGAACGCCGGTGAGCTGGTCGCCGAAGTGGCGCTGGCCATCGAGATGGGCGCGGACGCGGCCGACATCGGCCTGACCATTCATCCGCATCCGACGCTGTCGGAGACCGTGGCGCTGTCGGCCGAGGCGTTCGAAGGAACGCTCACCGATCTCTATATTCCGAAGAAGGCCTAGCTAGAGCGACGCGGCGGCGGTGGGCGTCGCGGCCGTCAGTTCGTGCGAGGGCGCGGCGGCGAAGGTGTAGTCGACGATGATGCGCACCGCCAGCGTGTCTTCGACACTGTAGTTCGCGACATCGAGGCAAACCGAGCGCAGTTCCGGCGTCACCGGGGACTCGGTGGCCGAGGCACCGATGTGCAGGCTGCCGAGCGTGGCCGCACCCGCGTCGCGCTCTTCCCAGGGCGATTCACTCTTCGGCACGCGTGCCTGCACGCGCACGTTCGTGGTCTGCGCCGTGGCCGGCACGGCCGCGCACAGCGCGATGGGGTGGGCGGTGGTTTCGCTGCAGGTCACGGGACCGGCTTCTGCGGATTTTTCGGTGATGCGGCACGGTGGCAGCTGCGCCAGCGATTCGGCGGTGCCGGACTGGCCACTGCGGGCCGCGACGGCGGCGCCGTTGGCATCCGCGCTGCCCGGTGCGGGTGGCAGGTTCTGGCGCGCGGCGAACTCGGCAAACTGCCGCGTGAACTCGGCCTGCATGGTGGCCGTCAGTTCTTCCTTGGCGCTCACGGCACGCAGTGCCGACCAGGCATAACCGCCGACGATGCAGCCGATCATCAGCGCGACGGTCGCCATCAGCGAACGCACGCGGTTCTTTTTCGCCCGGGTCTGATCGGGCGCGCGGTTGCGTATCAGCTGGACAATGGCGGTCGCCATGGTGGCGAGCGCACCGATAATCGCGGCGACAATGGTTTCGGAAATGCCCATGCGTTATGGCACCTGGAGCAAGCGTCCGGCGAGTTTAAGGCGGCCTGTCCGCGCCGCAGCGCGACGCCAATCCAAGGTGAGCACGGGTTCACACTTCCCCGGCCCGGGCGGCCCGCGGCGGGCGTTCTCTTTAAGAGGGGGCCCTCAGGCGAGGCCCCGCAGCCGTTCCAGGTAGGCGTTTTCGTCGGGCGGCAGGCCGCTGCGCTGCGCCTCCCACAGCTGTTCGGCCAGCACCTCGAGCATGCGGTGCTCGGCTTCGTGCGCGTCGCCCGCGTTCTTCGCCAGGCGTGCGTGCACCGCGGCGATGCCGTGCGGTCGGTCGGTGTTGACCTGGTCGCGGATCGCCAGGTGCAGGCCCATGTGCAGCCACGGGTTGATCTGCCCGCTGCGCGGCGAATAGTTAGCCAGGTCGGCGGCCGCGGATTCGACGATGACGCGGTATTCGGGATGTTCGGAGATCACCGCCACCACCTGCTTTTCGAGCGGCGAGAGCGTGTGCTGACCCTTGAACTTGCGCCACGCCGCGCGGTACATCTCGCGCAGCGTGTCGCGTGACATGCCCTCGAATATCACGGACGGCTCCCGGACGCGGCCGCGATAATCTTCCGGCGGGGGCCGTACTCGCACAGATCGTTGATGAGGCACTTTTGGCACGCGGGCTTCAGAGCCTTGCATACGTACCTCCCGTGCAGCAGGAGCCAGTGGTGGGCGTCATGTTGGAATTCCCCGGGAACGAACTTCAACAGCGCATCTTCCACCGCCCGCGGCGTCTTCCCCGGCGCGAGCTTCGTGCGGTTGGCCACACGGTAGATATGCGTGTCGACGGCCATCGTAGGCTCACCGAAGACCGTATTCATGACGACGTTCGCAGTTTTGCGTCCCACTCCGGGCAGCGCTTCGAGCGCTTCGCGCGTTCGGGGCACTTCGCCGCCGTGCTCGTCAGCGATCGCTGACGCGGTCGCGATTATGTTCTTTGCCTTCGCTTTCCATAACCCGATGGTGCGAATGAATTTCGACAACTCGGCGACACCGAGGTCCGCGATGGCGCGCGGCGTGCGCGCGACAGGGAACAACTTACGGGTTACCGCATTCACGCTCTTGTCGGTGGCCTGCGCGGACAGGATCACGCCCACGAGCAATTCGAACGGCGTCTGGTACTCGAGCTCCGTGGTGGGCTTCGGGTTCGCGGCGCGGAATCGCTCGAAGATCTTGCGGCGCTTGTCGGCGTTCATTCGCGTGCAGTCACGTCTTCGAGTGCGCCCGGCGTTTCTGGTCGGCGAGCACCGCGGCGCGTTCCTCGACGCGGCGCGCGATGCGCTCGTTGTGCGCCGCGTACCGTTCGCGGCTCGCGGCAGCACTGGGCAACGTCAATGCCGCGTGCGCCGGGCTGGCGAGCAGCGGCAGCATCACGATGCAGTCCACCGGGCAGGGTGCGACGCACAGCTCGCAGCCCGTGCACAGCGCCGCCACGACGGTGTGCATCAGCCGCGGCGCACCCACGATTGCATCGACCGGGCAGGGTGGCAGGCACTTGGTGCAGCCGATGCAGCGCTCCTCGTCGATGAAGGCGACCGTGGGCGCTGATTCCTTGCCGGTCTCCTGATCGAGCGGCAGCACCGGGTGCCCGGTGAGCGCCGACAGGGCGACGATGGTTTCGGTACCGCCCGGCGGACATCGATTGATCGCCGTCTCGCCGCTCGCAATGGCCGCCGCGTAGGGCAGGCAGCCCGCGTAGCCGCAGCGCGTGCACTGCGTCTGCGGCAGCAATGCGTCGATGGCCTCCGCGGAGACTTCCGACATGATTCCTCAGCGTTGCGGCGGTGGATTGAGGCGCTGCAGGCTTTCCGCGAGCAGCGCCGGTCCACGATATACGAAGCCCGTGTACAGCTGAACCAGGTTGGCGCCGGACGCAAGGCGCGCCGCGACCGCGTCGGCACTCATCAGGCCACCGACGCCGATGAGCGGGAATTTGGCGCCGAGGGCTTTGCGCAACAGTTGCAGCACCTCGAGCGACCTTGCTTCCAGTGGCGCGCCACTCAAGCCTCCGCCTCCACGTGAGCTGAGCTCGGCTTCGAAGCCCGGCACGCGCGTGCTGGTGTTGGTCGCGATCACGCCGTCGACTCCCTGCGCGGCGATAACTTCGCAGGCTGCCTGCAATTCCTGCGGCTCGAGATCCGGCGAGAGTTTGACCAGCAACGGCACTCGCCTGCGATGCTGTTCCCGCAGGCGCAGGCCTTCCTCGCGCAGTGCCTGCAGGATGCCGGTGAGTGCGTCGGCGGCCTGCAGCGTGCGCAGCCCTTTTGTGTTCGGTGACGACACATTGATCGCGAAGTAGTCCGCCAGCGTGTACAGCTTGCGCATGCAGAGGACGTAGTCCTCGGCAGCGCGTTCGATGGGTGTGTCGGCGTTCTTGCCGATGCTGACGCCGCGGATTCCCCGCCAGGTGGCGCGTTGCAGCCGTTCGGCGAGATAGTCGGCGCCGTGGTTGTTGAAGCCCATGCGATTGATGAGCGCGCGTGCCTTGCGCAGGCGGAACAGGCGCGGGCGCTGATTGCCGGGCTGTGGGCGCGGTGTGACGGTGCCGAACTCGATGTGGCTGAAGCCGAGCGCGCCGAGGCCGTCGACGCAATCGGCGTTCTTGTCGAAGCCGGCGGCGAGACCCACCGGGTTGGCGAATTTCAGTCCGAACAGTTCGATCGCGGCTCCGTTCCACGCGGGTGCTTTCACCTGGCCCCGCATCAGCCGCAATCCGCGCAGCGCGAGATGGTGTGCGGTTTCCGGTGGCAGGCGTTGCAGCGCCGGAAGTGTGGCGGACATCAGGAGCCGGGCGGCGCCGCCGGGTTGCGTGGACATTCAGGTGACTTTCATGCCCGCGAGCGCACCGCTGTCGGGCGAGAGCAGGAACACTTCGGGCCCGTCGTCGCCGCTGGCGCACAGCACCATGCCCTCGGACACGCCGAAGCGCATCTTTCGAGGCTCGAGATTGGCGATCATCACCACCTGGCGGCCGACGAGTTTGGCCGGGTCGTAAGCCGAACGAATTCCCGAGAACACGTTGCGCTTTTCGGTACCGAGATCGAGCGTCAGCTGCAGTAGTTTGTCCGAGCCTTCGACGAACTTCGCCTCCAGCACGTTGGCGACGCGCAGGTCGAGCTTTGCAAAGTCGTTGATGCTGATCTTGCCGTTGGCCGCTGCGGCCGGTGCGGGGGAGCTCGCTTCTTTGGCCTTCTTGTCGGTTTGCTTCGCTGGCGCTGCGGTTGGCTGCGGCGCCGGCGCGGACGCCGACTGCACCAGCTGCGCCACGACCTTGGGATCGAGGCGTTGTGCCAGCGGCTCATACGCGTTGATCGGGTGATCCCACAGCGGCGTGGCCACCGACTCCCAGTCCGCGAAAGAGATGTTCAGGAACTTGCTGGCTTTTTCCGCCATCTGCGGCAGCACCGGCGCGAGATAACTCATGAGCACGCGGAACAGGTTGATGCCCTGCGTGCACACGGCCAGCACCTCCGCCGCCTTCGCCGGATCCTTGGCCAGCGCCCAGGGCTTCATGGCGTCGACGTACTGGTTGGCCCGATCGGCGAGGCCCATGATGCCGCGCAGCGCCGCCGAGTAGTCGCGCCCGTCGTAGAGTTCCGCGATCGGTCCGCGCATGGCCGCGAACTCTTCGTACAGCACCGGGTCGGGTAATTGGGCGGCCAGGCGTCCGCCGCCGCGCTGTACGAAGCCGGCGCAGCGGCTGGCGATGTTCACCAGCTTGCCCACGATGTCCGAGTTCACGCGCGCCACGAAGTCATCGAGCGAGAAGTCCATGTCCTCGACGGCGGCATTGAGCTTGCCCGCGAAATAGAAGCGCAGCGGCTCGGCGGGCAGCAGCGACAGGTACTTGCTGGCGGTGATGAAAGTGCCGCGGGCCTTCGACATCTTCACGCCGTTGACCGTAAGGAAGCCGTGCACGAATACGGCGGTCGGCTTGCGGCAGCCCGAGCCATGCAGCACCGCGGGCCAGAACAGGTTGTGAAAGTAGCTGATGTCCTTGCCGATGAAGTGATAGAGCTCGGTGGTGCTGTCGGCGCGGAAATATTCGTCGTAGCTCAAGCCCCGCTTGTCGCACAACGCCTTGAAGCTGCCGAGATAGCCTATGGGCGCGTCGAACCAGACGTAGAAGTACTTGCCGGGCGCGCCGGGGATTTCGAAACCGAAGTAGGGCGCGTCTCGCGAGATGTCCCAGTCCTGCAGTCCCGCCTCGAACCACTCGGCGAGCTTGGCGCGCACCTCATCCTGGCGTGCGCCGCCGCCCTCGAGCCATTCGCGCAGCACTTTCTCGAAATTGCCGAGCTTGAAAAAGTAGTGCTCGGACTCGCGCCACACCGGCGTGGTTTTCGAGAGGGTCGAGACCGGATTGATCAGCTTGTCGGGCGTGTAGGTCGAACCGCAGTTCTCGCAGGAGTCACCGTACTGATCCGCCGTGTGACACACCGGGCACTCGCCCTTGACGTAGCGATCGGGCAGGAACATGCCGGCCTTCTCGTCGAAGGCCTGGCGCACGCTGCGCGTGGTGATGTGTCCGGCCGCCTTGAGCTTGCCGTACAGGTCGTTGGTGATCGCCTGGTTCTCGGGCGAATGCGTGGTGTGGAAATGATCGTGGCTGATCAGGAAGCCCTGGTAGTCGGCACGATGCTCCGCGGCCATGGCCGTGATCAGCTGTTCCGGCGTCACGCCCTCACTTTGGGCCTTGATCATCACCGGCGTGCCGTGGCTGTCCTCCGCGCACACGTAGATGCAGTCGTGGCCGCGCATGCGCTGGAAGCGCACCCAGATGTCGGTCTGCACGACTTCGATGATGTGTCCGAGGTGCAGCGGGCCGTTGGCGTAGGGCAGCGCACTCGTGACGAGAATCTTGCGGGGCATGTAAAACGGGTCCTGAAAGGGCCCGGCAGTATAAACGAGGCTTAGCCTTGATCTTTGACAGGCTCGAACTTGGCCTTGTTGATGCCTTTCTTATAGGCCTCTTTGCCGGTGATCGTCCGTTCTTTGAGCAATTGCTCGATGGCATTGTCCATGGTGCGCATGCCGAACGCGGCGCCGGACTGCATGGTGGTCTCGAGCTGGTCGAGCTTGCCCTGGCGAATCAGGTTCGAGACGGCCGGGGTATTCACCAGGATCTCGAGCGCCGCCACGCGGCCGTTCTTGTCGGCCTTCTGCAGCAGCTGCTGCGAGACGACTCCGCGCAGTGAAGTCGAGAGCATGGTGCGCACGTGGCTCTGCTTGTCGGCGGGGAAAACGTTGACCATGCGGTCGACGGTTTGCGCCGCGCCGTTGGTATGCAACGTACCCATGACGAGAATGCCCATCTCCGCCGCGGTGACGGCAATCGAAATGGTTTCGTAGTCGCGCAACTCGCCCACCAGCACCACGTCGGGATCTTCGCGCAGGCCCGACTGCAGCGCCGCCGCGAATCCCTTGGTGTGCACGCCGACTTCGCGCTGGCTGATCAGGCACTGCTTGCGCCGGTGCACGAATTCGATCGGATCCTCGATGGTGAGGATGTGGCCTTTCACGCGATCGTTGATGTCGTCGATCATCGCGGCCAGCGTGGTCGATTTTCCCGAGCCCGTCTTGCCGGTCACGAGGATGAGGCCGTTGTTGGCGCGGCACAGCTGGTGGATGGCCGGGGGCAGGTTCAGCTGCTCGAGTGTCAGGGCCTTCGACGGAATGGCGCGCATGACCGCGCCCATGCCGTTGAGCTGGCGCATGACGTTCACGCGGAAACGGCCGTACTCGCCCATGTTGTAGGCGAAGTCGGCGCCGTCGTGTTCCTCGAAGCGCTTCACCGCGGTCTTGGGCATGATTTCGTACAGCGTCTGCTGGACGAAGTCCTTGTCGAGTTTGTCCGGGCGCAGCGGCTGCAGATCGCCATACAGGCGGATGCGCGGCGGGTCGCCCGCGAGGAAATGCAGGTCCGAGCCTTTCCGGCCCAGCACTTCCTTCAGGTATTCGTCGATGGCCGGCAAGCTGTTGTCCTCAACCGCCCGCGGCCTGCGTAGGCGCGGTCACGTCGAGTTTCGGCATGAGAGTCGTGTCGGTGACGTAGCGCTGGAACGGGGCACGATTCGTCGCGTAGGTCACCGCGTCGTCGGGATCGATCTCCTTGCGCGACAGCGCATCGAGCAACGACTGGTCCATGAGGCTCATGCCCATGTCCTTGCCCGTCATGATCTGGTTCGGAATCTGGTGCGTCTGGTCGGTCTGGATGAGCTTGGCCATGGCGCGTGTCATCACCAGGGTCTCGCAAATCGCCTTGCGACCGCGGTTGTCGGCAGTCTTCACCAGGATCTGCGTAACCACGGCCAGCAGCGACTGCGACAGGAAGCTCTTGGTCTGCTCGCGCTCCTCGATGGGCAGCGCGTCGATGATGCGGTCGATGGTCTTCGAGGCCGAGGTGGTGTGCAGCGTGCCCAGCACCAGGTGGCCGGTTTCCGCGGCCGTCATGGCCATGGAGATGGTTTCCGCGTCGCGCAACTCGCCGACCAGGATGACGTCGGGATCCTCGCGCATCGCGGCGCGCACGCCTTCCGCGAACGACGGAATGTGCGTGCCCAGCTCTCGCTGTATGACCTGGGCCTGTTTGCTGCGATGGACGAACTCGATCGGATCCTCGAGCGAGACGATGTTCACTTTCCGCGTGGTGTTCAGGTGATCGATCATCGCGGCGAGCGTGGTCGACTTGCCGGTACCGGTGGCACCGGTGACCAGCACCATGCCCTGGTGGTAGTCGCAGAGCTTCTTGACGATCGGCGGCAGCGCCAGCCGGTCGATGCTCGGGATGTCGGAGGGAATGGCGCGGAACGTGGCGCCGATGCCGGTTTCCTTGCGGTACACGTTGACGCGAAAACGGCCGCCGTCGCCCGACACGTAGGAAAAGTCGAGATCGTTCCCCTTGGCGAAGAACTCGTGCTGGTTCTTGGTGAAAATCTCGGTGAGATAACTTTCCAGCTCCGCGTCGCCCACTTCGCGGAACTTGATCGGCATGAGGTCGCCGTTCATGCGCAGCATGGGCGGGACACCCACGGCGAGATGTACGTCGGAGCAGTTCTGCTGCATGCCGAGCTTCAAAAAGGCATCAATTCGAGCCACTTAGGAGCGGTCCTCAAAGGTTTTCTTTGGATCTCACCCAAGCATGCGACGGTGAGAAGGGCGCCAAGTGTGACGCAGTGCGCGGTTCAAGGCGAGCCGGGCCGCGGACGGCCGTTCCCGGGCCCAATACTGCGGCGCATTCCTCAATTGGTCGGGGACAACTGCTCGGGGTTACCGGTACTTCTCGAGCGCGGCGCGCAGCTCCACCATGGTCTGGTAGCGCTTGTCCTTGTCGACCGACATGGCCTGCATGATGACTTCGGGCAGGCCGGGTGGCAGCCCCGGATTGATTTCGCGCGGCGGGCGCGCCTTGCCCTGCACGTGCTGGTACATGACGGACATGTGATCGCCGCGCGCGTACGGCGGCACCCCGGTCATGATTTCGTAGAGGATGACGCCGAGCGCGTACACGTCCGCGCGCTGGTCCACCTTTTTGCCGAGGATCTGCTCCGGGGCCATGTACTTCGGCGAACCGATGACATAGCCGGTCTTGGTGAGCTGTGTATCGCCTTCGCGCTGCGCCGCGGCTACGCCGAAGTCCACGATCTTCAGCAGTCCTTCGGCATTGATCAGCACGTTCGCAGGCTTGAGGTCACGATGCACGATGCCGACGGCGTGTGCGACTTCCATGCCGGTGCAGATGTCGATGCCGAAGCCGAGCGCGCGGTTCAGCGGCATGGGTTTTTCACCTACGACCTCGCTGCCCAGCGTGTGCGAGGGGAAGTACTCCATCGAGATGGCGTAGTTGCCCTGGATGAACAGGAAGTCGTAGATGCGGATGACGTTGTGGTGCGTGATCTTGCGCGAGTAGCGCAGCTCGTGCACGAAACGCTTCATGATCTCTTCGTCTTCCGAGACGTTGGGATTCAGGAATTTCAGGATCAGCCGCTCGTCGACGACCGTGTCTTCCATCAGCAGCACGGTGCCGAACGCGCCCTTGCCGATGCGCTCCACGTACTTGTAGCGGCCCTCGATGATGTCGCCGGCCTTGAGTGTCTGGATGTCGAGCTTCTGCGGGCCGGCCATCGTCTCGGCCTGCTTGACCGCCTTCTGCAGTTCCTGGTCCGACATGAGCACGGTGCGCGTCGGGCTGGCTGAGGCGGCTGCGGCCGGCGGAGCGGCATCGGTACGCGGACGCGGCGGCGGCGCCGGTGCCGGAACCGGCACGGGAGCATGAGTCTGGGACGATGAGCTACGGGCCTGCGTGGCGCCCTCGGGCCGGTGCGACGGCGCGGGAGGCGTCGAGAAATTCGGACGCTGCTGGGTCGACGAGAGGCGATTGCCGGAGACTGAGAAACGGGAGTCGAGATCCGAGAGTGCGCGCAGCGCCGCCTGTGCGACGGTATTTTCGGAATCGCCCGACTTGGACTGGATCTGTACGCGAATGTGTTCGAGCCGGCGTTCGTCGGCGAGTTTGGCGAGCGAGTTGATCGCTTCGAGGCGGATTTCCTTCTCGTCCCGCTGCAACATGGGCAACACCGAGTCGATGACCTTGTGGTCACCCAGGCGGCCGAGGGCGCGGACCACCACCGGCAGGGACCGCGGCGGTGTGTTGCCGAGCATTTCGAGCAGGCGCGGCACCGCGCGCTTGCTGCCGATTTCCGCAAGCGCATCGACGGCGCGTTCGCTGACCCACCAGTCCTTGTCCTTGGTGGCTTCGATCAGGTGGCCGATGGCCCGGTCGTCCTTGGTCTGGTTGAGGATTTCCACCGCCGCGCGGCGGATTTCCTCGTCCTGGTCGCCGATGAGCTGCAGGACGGCTTCGACCACCTTGGGTCCGCCAATCTTGCCGAGCGCGTCCGCGGCACGGCTGCGCACCCACCAGTCGTCGTCCGAGACAGCCTCGAGCAGCTCCTTGATCGATTTGGCGTTGCCGACTTCGTTCAGCACCTCGACCGCCGCGCGGCGCGCGTATTCGTTCTCGTCCTTGAGGACCGGGATGAGGTACTTGATGGTTTCCGGGTCATTGGCGCGGATGACGGCGTCGATGGCCTTGTTCTGCACGTCGATTTCGGGGTCGAGCAGCAGGTTGCAGAGCAGCTCCATGTCGAACGGCCCGTCCATGCGGGCCAGGGCGGCCAGCGTCGCGGCACGCACCTGTTTATTCGAATCCTTGAGCTGCTGCTGCAGGGCGCGGCTCACTTCCGGCTTGGGGAAGCGCGAGAGGATATTGATGATGTGCAGCCGCGCCACCGGATCCTTGCCGTGCAGGCGGCCGATGAGCTCTGGCAGGTCGTTGTCGGTGGCGAGCTCGCCAAGGATGCGGAACAGGGCGGCCTTTTCATTGGCCTCCTGCTTGTAGGCCGCCGCCAGGAGCTCGCGGACCGACAGGCGAGTGCGATGTGCCGTGATCACGTCCAGCAGGGCGGATTTGGCAATGCCGTCGGTATTCAGGGCCTCGAGCAGCATGGTGGCCGGATAGGCACGGCTGCTGGACAGCGCCCAGGCCACGCCTGCGATCACCCGCGGGCTGCCGGTGACCATGGATTCGATGAACTTCGGGAAGGTCTTCTGGGTCACGAGACCCGTCAGGACCTCGATATACGCAACCGTGGCGATCTTGTCGGCGTCGGCCAGGGCGGCCGTAACGGGTTCGATGGCCCCAGGGCCGAGCTCGCGCAGCTTGGCGATGGCCTTCTGGGTCGCTGGCGCGGCGACATCCGTAGCTTCCTTCAGCTCCGTGATGAACCGGTCGGCCCGGATGTTGGTGAAAAAACTCATGGAACGGATTGACCGCGCCGTCCTTGTAGCCTGAACCCTATTACAAAAATTATGCCATATGTGCTGTCAACAACAGCCGATCCGGACCTTTCGCCTGACGATTTTCGTTAGAATCGCGGCCCCTTATGGTCCCAGAGCATCCTGCCGAGTTTCGCGCACTGGTCGAAAAATATGCGGATCCATTTCTCGGACAGACCCTGGGAAGCGCGCGCGCCGTCGAGTCCGCAGAGCTGAAAGGTGACCGGGCTCACGTTCGCGTGGCGCTCGGGTTTCCGGTGGATGACTACCGCGAGGAATTCGCACGCGGTCTCCAGGCGCATATTGCGGCCGCCGGCGGTCCCGCCGCGGTCGATGTCGAACTAGTGTCCCGAATCAGTGCGCACGCCGTGCAGCGCCAACTCTCGCCGCTCGCGGGAGTGCGCAACATCGTCGCCGTGGCGTCCGGCAAAGGCGGCGTGGGGAAGTCCACCGTCGCGGCCAACCTCGCCCTGGCATGGGCGCGGCAGGGCGCCCGAGTGGGCATCCTCGACGCCGATATCTATGGCCCCAGCCAGCCCATCATGCTGGGTCTCACGGGCCAGCGGCCGACCTCCCCGGACGACAAGACCATCATTCCGCTCAACGCGCATGGCGTTGTTGCGATGTCGATTGGATTCCTCATAGATCCAGAACAGCCGCTGGTATTTCGCGGCCCCATGGCCACCCAGGCCCTGGCGGACCTGCTGGGGCGGACTGCCTGGGGAGAGCTCGACTACCTGGTCATCGACATGCCGCCCGGGACCGGCGACATCCAGCTCACCCTGTCGCAACGAGTGCCGGTCGCCGGCGCGGTGATCGTCACCACGCCGCAGGACATCGCGCTTGCCGACGCCCGCAAGGGACTCAGGATGTTCGAGAAGGTGAACGTGCCGGTGCTCGGCATCGTCGAGAACATGAGCGTCCACGTGTGCAGCAACTGCGGCCACGTCGAGCACCTGTTCGGCGCCGGCGGCGGCGCGCGCATGGCCGCGCAATACGGCGTCGAGCTGCTCGGCGAGCTGCCGCTCGATGCACGGGTGCGGGAGGAAGCCGACGGCGGCGCGCCCACCGTGGTGGCCGCGCCCGATTCGCCGCGCGCGGCGCCGTACTTCCTCATGGCGAGGCGCACCGCGGCCGTGCTCGCGCGCCGCGGCAAGGACCGCTCGGCGGTATTTCCGAAGATCGTCGTCGAGGAAAGTTAGTCATCACCCGATCGGATGATGGGCAGCGCCGTGCAAAGGAATAAACTGAAGGGCTTCGCGCATCAGCGCACAGCCTCACCGAGGTCGTGAAGATGAGCATCAAGTCAGACAAGTGGATTCGCCGGATGGCGGAGCAGCACAAGATGATCGAGCCATACGCGGCCGATCAGGTCCGAACTGCAGACGGCCACAAGATTGTCTCCTACGGCACTTCGAGCTATGGCTACGACGTGCGCTGCTCCCGCGAATTCAAGATATTCACGAACATCAACTCGACCATCGTCGATCCGAAGGCATTTGATGAGAAGAGTTTCGTCGATGTCCATGCCGACGTCTGCATCATCCCGCCGAACTCGTTCGCACTGGCACGCACGGTCGAATATTTCAGAATCCCGCGCTCGACACTGGTGGTCTGTCTCGGCAAGTCGACGTATGCCCGGTGCTTCAGTGGTGACACGCGGGTCGCGCTCGTGGATGGAAGCGCGCCGACACTGGAAGAGATGGCCCGGCGGCATGCCGATGGCGAAATGTTCTGGGGCTACAGCATCGGTCCGAATGGCCGACTGATCGTGACCATGCTCGATGCGCCCCGATTCATCGGCCGCGACTCGCTGCTCGAGATAACTCTCGACAACGGCGCCGTGATCCGCGCGACACCCGATCACGATTTCATGCGGCGCGATGGCCGAATGGAAAAAGCGGCGTCCTTGCGGCCGGGCGATGCGCTGATGCCCCTGTACCGGGAAAGTGCGCGCGGCTACGAAATGGTCTACCAGCCGCTCACCGGGCATCTCTATCCGACTCATCGCCTGGCAGATGAATGGAACCTCAGGCACGGGATCTACTCGGATCTGCCGGGGACACATCGCCATCACTCGGATTTCGATCGCGCCAACAATCGCCCGACAAACATCGAGCGCATGTTGGCGGCGGATCACATTCGCCTGCACAACGATGAGAATTACGGAGAGGGCTTCGATCCTGCAGCCCACGGCGCAGCCATCAGCGAAGCACTCGAAAGACTGGCGATGGACCCTGAATGGAGCAAGAACTTTGCCCATGTCCAGTCACTTCGTGCGCGGCATTTCTGGTCCGACGACCACTACGCAGACATGCGTGCTCGCCTGATCGAAAAACGCCGTAATCCGACGCAAGAGACGCGCGATGCACGCAGTCGCGCCATGCACCGGCGGTATGCGGATCCGGCAGAGCGAGTTCGTCAATCGGGCATCAGCGCGCGAGTCTGGGCCCGTGATGATGGGTCACGCAGGAGTCGACAGGCGGAGATCGCGCGGCGCATCAAATTGCGTGGCGAGATCACAGCCGAAGTCGTGCGTGCCGCGCTCGACACCACGGGTTCGATACGGGGTGCCGCTGATCTGCTCGAGTGTGATCGCTCCGTGTTCCGGAGATTTCCGCAGGTTCTCAGCGCGTTTCGCGGCACGCCCGCATACCGCAATCACAAGGTTGCTGCGATTCGCGAAATCCGCGGCACCCACGACGTGTACTGCCTGACGGTGCCCGAAGCAGGGAATTTCGCGCTGGAGTCCGGCGTCTTCGTATCGAATTGCGGAATCATCGTGAACGTAACGCCCCTGGAGCCCGAGTGGGAAGGTCACGTCACGCTAGAGTTCTCCAACACCACGCCGCTGCCGGCGAAGATCTACGCGAACGAAGGTGTCGCGCAGATGCTGTTCTTCGAATCGGACGAGGTGTGCGCGACTTCCTATAAAGACCGGGGCGGCAAGTACCAGGGTCAGAAGGGCGTGACGCTGCCGAAGACGTGAAGAAAGGGTCAGGCACCATTTTCGAAGACGAAAATGGAGCCAGACCCTACTGCGCGGCCTGGATGAGGATCGTGAATTCGACCTTGTTGTCGCGGATGCGCTCGCCCTTCACCGGTAGATAGCCCAGCGCCGGCGCGACCCAGGTGCGCGTGATGCGGCCGCCGCTGGCGTTCTTGCTGGTGTAGATGATGGTGTCGAGGGTGCCGAGCGCGGTCTCGATCTGCGCCTTGCCCTCGAGCCGCAGCTCGTATTCCTTGAGCTTGTCGCTGTCCACCAGGTGCACGGTGTTCTGCAGGCTGGAGGAGGCGAGGCTGCGCAGCGAGGCGATCTGCAAGGACATCGGATCCTGCGCCCCGTCAGGCAGTTCCAGGTCCACCGCATGCCCCTTGGCCGTGCCGGTGACGCGTTTGCGTTGCCAGTCGAAATCGAGGTCGGTGGGCCGCTCCTTTTCATCCGAGCCGCGGAACGAGATCGGCACCACGCGTCCGTCGACGATGCGAAAAGTGCTCGCCTGGGTGATGGTGTCGGAGAACGCCAGCTTGAACATGCCGCGCGCCACGTTGCTCGACGAGTAGCTGTAGGTGTCCGGGCCGGCCCGGCTGAGCTCGAACGTGGAGCTGCCCGCCGTCAGGCCCTTCCACTCGATCGTGTAGGTGGCGCGAAAGGGTTTCAGGTCCACGGGATCAGCATGCGCCAGGCCGCAGCCGAGTGCGACCAGCAGGCAGATTCGTTCAAGCGTCCGCATCGTTTTCCTCGAGGAACGGCTGAATGAGAGGACTCCCGTCGATGAGCACAGTTCCATCGCGCCACTCGATGCGGCCGGTGGCGATGAGTGAGCACACATGCGGATAGATGATGTGTTCCAGAGCATGAACGCGGGCTGAAATCGATTCCACCGTGTCGTTGGGACGCACCAGCAGCTGGCCGCGCATGAGGACCGGCCCTCCGTCGAGCTCCGCCGTGACGTAATGCACGCTGGCGCCGTGGTGCTTTTCGCGGGCCGCGAGCACGCGTGCGTGGGTATCCAGCCCCTTGTACAGCGGCAGCAGGGAAGGGTGGATGTTGAGCAGCCGGCCTTCGAAGCGCTGCACGAATTGCGGCGACAGGATGCGCATGAACCCGGCGAGCGCCACCAGCCGGGCGCCGCTGGCCTCGATCTCCGCGCCGAGCGCGGCCTCGAAGGCGGCACGGTCGGAAAATTTTTTCACCGGGACCACGGACGTCGGCACGCCGAGTGCCGCGGCGCGCCCCAGGCCTCCAGCCTCCGGCCGGTCCGCGATCACCCTGACCACCCGATAGCCGCTGTCCGGGCGCTGCGCGGCGCGCGCGATGGCTTCCATGTTGCTGCCGCGGCCGGAGATCACCACGGCGACGTCGAGCAAGCGGCTCACTCCGCGATGTGTACGCCGCGCGTGCCGCGGCCGACCTGGCCGATGACACTCGCGGTCTCGCCGAGTTTCGTCAGCAGCGCGAGCGTGGCGTCGGCGTCCCGCGGCGCGACCACCACGACCATGCCGATGCCACAGTTGAAGGTGCGATACATCTCGCCCGGTGCGATGCGGCCGGTGGTGGCCAGCCAGTCGAATACCGGATCGCGTCCCCAGCTGCCGCGCTCGAGCACCACCTCGAGCCCGTCGGGCAACACGCGCGGAATGTTGTCGGTGAGTCCGCCGCCGGTGATGTGGGCGAAACCCTTGACCGCGACCTGCTGCGCGAGCGCCAGCAGCGACTTGACGTAGATGCGCGTGGGAGTCAGCAGCCGGTCGAACAGCGGCCGGCCCTCGAGCTGCGTCTTCTCATTCGCCTGCGCGACCGACACCAGCTTGCGGATCAGTGAATATCCATTCGAATGCGGGCCGGATGAGGCGAGACCGATGACCACGTCACCAGCGGCCGTGGCGCTGCCGTCGATGATGCGATCCTTTTCCACCACGCCCACGGCGAAACCCGCGAGATCGTAGTCGTCGCCGTGGTACATGCCCGGCATCTCGGCGGTCTCGCCACCCACGAGCGCGCAGCCCGCCTGCGAGCAGCCTTCGGCAATGCCGCGTATCACCGACTCGGCCACCTCGACCCGCAGCTTGCCGGTGGCGTAGTAGTCGAGGAAGAACAGCGGCTCGGCGCCCGACACGACGATGTCATTGACGCACATCGCGACCAGGTCGATGCCTATCTTGTCGTGGCGACCGGTGTCGATGGCCAGCCTGAGCTTGGTGCCGACGCCGTCGGTGCCCGATACCAGCACCGGCTTCTTGTAGCGGTCGAGCGGCACTTCCACCAGCGCGCCGAAGCCGCCGACGCCGGCGAGCACTTCCTTGCGCATGGTGCGTTTTACGACGGGCTTGATGCGTTCGACGAGTTCATCGCCAGCGTCGATATCGACGCCGGCATCGCGATAGGTCAGTCCGGATTCAGTCATTAATTTTTGGGCGGCGTGGGCGCGGCAGGTCGGGAAAAAACGTGCGATATTGTAGCCAATGCGGACCTTGATCGTCAGTTTGCTGGCTCTCCTATCGCTGGGATTCGTGCAGAACGCGCAAGCCTTGCGCCAGGTGCGCGTCTACGAGGCGAATGTGTCCTCGCAAACCGAGCCGGCCGTGCAGGCGCAGGCCGCGCTGCGCCTGGTGCTGGTGCGAGCGACCGGCGCCCGGGACGCGGCCAATGATCCGGCGCTCGCCAATATCCTCGCGCAGGCGCAGCAATACGTGCTGCTGACGCGGCCGGCGACCACGGGCAGCGGCACCACGGTGGTATTCGATGCCGCCGCGCTGGAACGCGACATCACCGCCGCCGGCCGCACCGTCTGGGCCAGTGAGCGGCCGCTGCTGGTCATCGTGCTCACCGGCGGACCCGCCACCGGCGCGTTCGAAACGCGGCGCCAGGTCGAGGGTGCGCTCGATGGCGCGGCAAATCGCCGCGGGCAACCCATCCGCGTGGCGCGGCCGGAAGCCCTCAACCTGCCGACCAGCGGCGACATCGCGGCCGATGCCGCGCTCGCGGCAGCGCCGCGGCTCGGCGGCGACGCCGTGATGATCGGTTACGGCGACGCGGTGCCGAACGGCGGCGTGTGGCGTTGGGTGCTTGCCGGTCCGGGCATGAATGAAAGCTGGTCCGGCACGCTCGAGGAGGGCGTGCACTTCGCGGCGGACCTGTTCGCGCGCAGCGCGCAGGCATTCGCGGTGCTGCCCGAAGCCACGGTCCTGGTCGAGATCGAGGGTGTGCCGACGCTCAAGGAATATGCGCGGGTTTCGGAGATCCTCGCGGGAGCCGCTGGCGTGCGCAGCGTGCAGCTGGCCGAGGCGGCCGGCACGCACGCGACCTTCACGGTGGTCGCGCGCGGCGGCGGCGATGCGCTGCAGGGCTCGCTGGCGACCAACGGCAGTTTCGAGCGCATCGATCCGCAATCGGGTGGCGCGGTCGCGTACCGATATCATCCGTGACCTGACGATGCGGCACCTGCCCAACATCATCTGCGTGATTCGCATCGTGCTGATCTGGCCGACGATCGATGCGCTGTACAACGGGCACTACTGGACCGCGCTGGTGCTGGTCGCGGTGTGCGCGATTTCCGATGCGCTCGACGGCTGGCTGGCCAAGCGCTTCAACTGGCAGTCGCACCTCGGCAAGAACCTCGACCCGCTCGCGGACAAACTACTGCTGGTGTCGCTGTTCCTGACCGCGACCTGGATGAACCTGGTGCCGTGGTGGCTGACGGCCGTGGTCGTGGGCCGCGACGTGATGATCGGCGGCGGCGCGGTCATCTACCGGCTGTGGTTCGGGCGGTTGCACGGCCGGCCGACGATCCTCAGCAAGATCAATACCGGCATGCAGCTGGCGGTGGTGCTGGCCGCCATCCTCGGGGCGGCCACGGGCCTGCCGACGCCGGAGATGGTGACGGCGCTGGCGATCCTGACCCTGCTGACGACGCTGGTCTCGGGCGCCGACTACCTGTTGTTGTTCACGCGGCGCGCGCTCGCGACCTAGGGACGAGTTCCATGCGGCAGCTGACGCTTGGCGTGCAATTGAAGGAGCGCGCCACCTTCGCGAGTTTTCACACGGCGCGCAACCAGGAGCTGGTCGCGCACCTCGAGCACGTCGCGGCCAGCGCATCGCCCGGCGCCACCTGGCTGGCCGGACCGCATTCCTCCGGCAAGTCGCACCTGCTGCAGGCGGTGTGCGCCGCCCTGGTTCCGGGAAAACGCGCCGCCTATCTACCGCTGGAAGCGCTGCTGCCGTTCGGCCCGGAAGCGCTCGACGGCGCCGAGGGCCTGGACCTGGCCTGTTACGACGACGTGCAGGCGATCGCGGGGCTGGAGCCCTGGGAGCAACGCCTGTTCTCGCTGTGGCAGCGCGCCCAGGAGCGCGGCACCACGCTGCTGTTCGCGGCGCGAGACAACCCGGTGCACGTGGACTTCGGCCTCGCGGATCTCAAGTCGCGGCTGGCGTCCTCGGCGGTGTTCGCGGTGCGCGAGCTCAACGATGACGAGCAGCTCGAGGCGCTGGAACTGCGGGCGCGGTTGCGCGGCTTCGAGCTGCCGGTCGAGACCGCGCGTTACCTGCAGCGGCGGTTTCCGCGCGACATGCGCACGCTGTGCGAAATCCTCGACACGCTGGATGACGCGGCTTTCGCCGCGCAGCGGCGGCTCACGCTGCCTTTCATCCGCACCTGGCTCGACAGCCGGGGCTAGGTCGCCTTGCGGCCCGCGCTGCGTGCCGCCGCCAGGGCGGCGGCCACCTCCGCGATCCGCTTGCCCTGGGCGCGCGCCAGCGTGCTCTCGTCCTCGGACAGCGCGGCAGGCTGAGTCGCGGTTCCCGCCACGTGTGTCGCGCCGTAGGGCGTGCCGCCGGTGCGCGTCTGGTTCAGTCCGCGCTCGGTGAAGGGGATTCCCAGGAACATCATCCCGTGATGCAACAGCGGCAATGCCATGGTCAGCAGCGTGGATTCCTGCCCGCCATGCATCGTCTGGGTTGCGGAGAAGGCGCCGGCCGGTTTGCCGGCCAGCGAACCGTCGAGCCACAGGCTCGAGGTGCCATCGAGGAAATACTTGAGCGGTGCCGCCATGTTGCCGAAGCGCGTTGGACTGCCTAACAACAGGCCATCGCAGCGGCGCAGGTCGTCGAGCGTGGCGTACGGCGCGCCGCTGTCGGGCAAGGCTTTCACCGGCCGTTCGTTCTCGGCGCTCACGGGTGGCACCGTGCGCAGCGTGGCGCTGCAGCCGGCGACCGCCTCGACGCCGCGGGCCGCGTGGCGCGCGAGTTCCGCGGTGGCTCCGTTGCGGGAGTAAAAGAGAATGAGTATCTCGGTCATGGGACCCATAATAACCTCATGATCTGCCGCCGCTCATTTGTGTCAGGCCGCGTCCAGGGCGTGTTCTATCGCGCCACCTGTGTGCGCAAGGCGGAATCGATGGGGATCAACGGATTCGCGCGGAACCTCGCGGACGGGCGCGTCGAGGTGCTGGCGTGCGGTGAAGCCGCCGCGGTCGAGGCGTTCATCGCCTGGTTGTGGGAGGGTTCGGCCGCCTCGAAGGTCACGGCCGTGGAGACACAGCCGTTGGACCCGGCGTCAGTTCAATGTCCGTCCGGTTTCGCCTCGGCGTGACGCTCGCTGTCACGGCCGAGATCGTCGGCCCCGTTCCAGCGTGACCACTGGCCGATCACCTTGTCCGAATACCAGCGCTTGCCGGTGCTGCCGTTGTAACGCGCCAGCGCGCGCGCGATGTTGCTGTTCTCGCGTTTCAGGTAGGCGCGGAAGATCGCGCAACCCATGCGGATGTTCTCCGGGGCACGGACCAGCTGGTGCCGCCGCATCCCGAGGGACTCGGGCCAGAAGGGCATGACCTGCATGAGCCCGACGGCGCCGGCGCTGGAAACCGCGTAGCGGTTGAAGCCGCTCTCGATGTCGATGATGGCCATGACGAGGCCGGGAGGAATGCGCAGCTCGCCCGGACGATTCGCCTCGCAGAACACGTTCTTGAGGATAGCCATGCGCTCGTCGCGATCCGGCACGCGCTTGCGCAGCCGCGGCTCCATCATCTTGTACCAGACCGCGGAATCGTAGCGATCCTCGAAACATTCGGCCTGCTGGATGGCGTGTTGCACGGCGCCGCGTATTTCGGGCTCGCGCTGCGCATCGGCGGCCGGCGCGGCCGCGGCCATGCCGGGTAGCAGCGCCAGCGACAGCAGCAGTGCGAGGGGGCGGAGTATTCGCGGGCCCCCGGGCATGTAGTTAGCTCGCCAGCTTCCCGCGCAGGAAGCCGAGTGCGTCGGCCGCCGGGAATTCCTCGGCGGCCTCGGCGCGCCGGTGGCGGTATTCGAGCAGGCCTTTCTCGAGGCCGCGGTCACCCACGACCACGCGATGCGGAATGCCGATGAGTTCGGAGTCCGCGAACTTGACGCCCGGACGTTCGTCACGGTCGTCGAGCAGCGCGTCGATGCCGGCGGCAATGAGTTCGTTGTAGAGGCGTTCAGCGGTTTCACGGACACGCGGTGACTTGGGTGCGTTGATCGGGACCACCACCACCTGGAAAGGCGCAATCGCGTCGGGCCAGATGATGCCGCGCGCATCATGATTCTGTTCAATCGCGGCGGCAACGACGCGTGTCACACCGATCCCATAGCAGCCCATGTACATCGTGGCCTGCTTGCCCGACTCGTCCAGCACGCGGGCATCCATGGCCTCGCTGTATTTCTGGCCCAGCGCGAAGATGTGGCCGACCTCGATGCCGCGCGCGATGCCCAGCGTGCCCTTGCCGGTGGGCGAGGGGTCTCCCGCCACCACGTTGCGGATGTCCACGGCCCTGGGCTCGGGCAGATCGCGGCCCCAGTTCACGCCGGTGAAGTGCGCGCCGTTCTTGTTTGCTCCGCAGACGAAGTCGGCGAGCGCGATCACGGAGTGATCCGCGAAGATCGGGCCCTTGAAGCCGACGGGACCCAACGATCCGGCGTCCGCGCCGGTCGCCCTGGATATCGAGTCGGCGGACGACATGCGCAGCGGGTTGAGCACGCCCGGCAGCTTCTGCGCCTTGACCGCGTTCAGTTCATGATCGCCACGAACCAGCAGCATGACCACGCCACCCTCGGCGCCGTCGACGACCAGGGTTTTCACCTGCCGGCTCGCGGGTAGTTTGAGGAACTTCGATACTTCGTCGATGGTTTTCGCGTTCGGCGTGGCGACCTCGGTCAGCGCCGCGGCCGGCGCCGCGCGTGGCGTCGATGGCGGCAGCGCCACGGCCATCTCGAGGTTTGCGGCATAGGAGTCGCCGTCCGAGAAGGCGATGGCGTCCTCGCCGGAATCCGCCAGCACGTGAAATTCCTCGGAGGCGCTGCCACCGATGGCGCCGGTGTCGGCCACCACGGAGCGGAACCTGAGCTGCAGGCGCGTGAAGATGGCCGTGTACGCCTTGTGCATGGCGTCGTAGCTCTTCTGCATCGCCTCGGGGCTGATGTCGAACGAGTACGCGTCCTTCATGAGGAACTCGCGCGCGCGCATCACGCCGAAGCGCGGGCGGCGCTCGTCGCGGAACTTCATCTGCACCTGGTAGAAATTGACCGGCAGCTGGCGGTAGCTCTTGAGCTCGTTGCGCGCGATGTCGGTGATGACTTCCTCGTGCGTGGGGCCCACGCAGAAATCGCGCTCGTGGCGGTCCTTGAAACGCAGCAGCTCGGGGCCGAATTTGTCCCACCTGCCGGATTCCACCCACAACTCGGCCGGGATGGCCGCTGGCATCAGGACTTCGAGCGCGCCGGCACGATTCATCTCCTCGCGCACGATGTTCTCGACCTTGCGCATGGCGCGCAGGCCGAGCGGCATCCAGGTGTACAGGCCCGCGGCGAGCTTGCGGATGAGGCCCGCGCGCAGCATGAGCTGCTGGCTCACGACATCGGCATCGGCGGGAGTTTCTTTGGTCGTGTTGACCGGGTATTGGGACCAGCGCATAGGGGCGCGAGAGTGTATCAGGTGAGCGATTCGCCTATGATTCCGGCCGTGACGGAACCAACCAGAAATCCACCGAGCCGCGGCATCTTCCTGCTGCCGAACCTGCTCACCACGGGCTGCCTGTTCTCGGGCTTCTACTCCATCGTCGCGGCCATCGACCGCAACTTCGCGGTGGCGGGCGGCGCGGTTTTCATTGCCATGGTGTTCGACGGCCTGGATGGCCGCGTGGCACGCTGGACGCGTACCGAGAGTCCGTTCGGCAAGGAATACGACAGTCTCGCGGACATGGTGGCATTTGGCCTGGCGCCGGCGGTCCTGGTCTATCAATGGGGCGTGGCGCGCATCGGCGAGTACGGCCACGAATGGCGCCAGTTCGGCTGGATCATCGCGTTCTTCTATGCGTTGTGCGCGGCCCTGCGCCTGGCACGGTTCAACGTCATCACCGCATCGGGCGACAAGCGTTTCTTCAAAGGGCTGGCCAGCCCCTCGGCCGCGGCCGTCGTGGCGGCGTTCGTGTGGTTTTTCGCCAAGTGGCGCGAGCCGGGGTTGTACGGACTGATCCTGGCGTTCGCCGTGACCGGGTACGCCGCGACACTCATGGTCTCCTCGTTCAACTACCTCAGCCTCAAGCACGTCGACGCCAACGCTCGCGTCAAGTATTCCTACATCGCTTTCGTGATCGTGCCGCTGTTGATCGGTGTCAGCTTTGATCCGCCGACGATGTTGTTCGCCATGTTCATCTCGTACGCCACGTATGGTCCGGTGGCCTGGTTGATTCGCAGGCTCAGGCGACCAAAAGCACCCTCGCTGCCATCGGCCTGACGATGGACTCAAACGTTCGCAACGCGTACCTGGAAGCGCTCGGCATCGATCGCTGGGTACCGCGCGATGCGCCACCCGAGTCGGCCGTCGTGCTGCCCGAGTCGGCCAGGACGAACGCGCCGCGCGCGCGAGCGCCGGTCGCCGATACACCTGCGCCGAAGCTGCCGGTTGCCCCCGTGGTGCGCGCTCCGGTCGTTGCGGCGGGCGACTGGGGTGCGTTGCGGGAACAGGTGGCGGCTTGTACGGCTTGCGAGCTGTGCAAGACCCGTACACAGACGGTCTTCGGGGTCGGCAATACGCGCGCCGACTGGCTGGTGATTGGCGAGGCTCCAGGCGCGGAGGAGGACCGGCAGGGTGAACCTTTCGTCGGGCGCGCCGGTCAACTGCTCAACGCCATGTTGCTCGCCATCGGCCTGCCGCGCGAGACCGTGTTCATCGCCAACATCCTCAAGTGCCGGCCACCCGGCAACCGCGATCCGAAGCCGGAAGAGGTGTCGCGTTGCCTGCCGTATCTCAGCGCCCAGATCGCACTGCTCAAGCCGAAAATCATGCTCGCGGTGGGACGCATCGCGGCACAGAATCTGCTCGCCACCGATGCGCCGCTCGCGCGGTTGCGCGGCAAGCTGCATCACTTCGGCGAGGCGAACACCCCGCTGGTGATCACCTATCACCCGGCCTACCTGCTGCGTACGCCGTCGGACAAGCGCAAGGCGTGGGAGGACCTCAAGTTCGCCCGCGCCACCTACGCCAGGGCTGCGGGGACTAACTAATGGCCGCGGCACCGGAAGTCCTGCGCGAGGTGCCCGAGATCCACATCCGGCCGATGATGGAGATCGACCTGTCCGAGGTCGCACTCATCGAGCAGCAGAGTTACGCATTCCCGTGGAGCGAGAACATTTTCCGGGACTGCCTGCGCGTGGGCTACACCTGCCGCGCGCTCGACCTGGCGGGACGCATCATCGGCTACGGCGTCATGAGTCTCGGCGCGGGCGAAGCGCACATCCTCAACGTGTGCGTGGGCGACGAGTTCCGCAACCTGGGATTCGGCAGGCGCCTGCTCGAGCACCTGCTGGAGCGTGCCGCCGCCTCGGGTGTCGCCGAGGCCTTCCTCGAGGTCCGTCCGAGCAACCTGGCGGCCATCCGGCTGTATCAACGCCTCGGTTTCGAACAAATCGGCATCCGGCGCGGGTATTATCAGGCCCCCGACGGGCGCGAGGATGCCATCGTGCTCAAGCGCGACCTGAAGACCTGAACCAACTGGGAATTCGATGACTTTGACCGGGCAGGAAACGGCGCGCCGGCGCACGTTTGCGATCATTTCACACCCCGACGCCGGCAAGACCACGCTCACCGAGAAACTGCTGCTGTTCGGCGGTGCCATCCAGATGGCCGGCACCGTCAAGGGCCGCAAGGCCGCGCGTCATGCGACCTCCGACTGGATGGCGCTGGAAAAGCAGCGCGGCATTTCCATCACTTCCTCGGTGATGCAGTTCCCGTTCCGCGATCAGATCATCAACCTGCTCGACACGCCCGGCCACGAGGACTTTTCCGAGGACACGTACCGCACGCTCACCGCGGTAGATAGCGCGCTGATGGTGATCGACTGCGCCAAGGGTGTTGAAGAGAGAACCATCAAGTTGATGGAGGTCTGTCGATTGAGGGACACCCCGATCATGACCTTCATCAACAAGCTGGATCGCGAGGGCCGGCCGCCCATCGAACTGCTGGATGAAGTGGAGAGCGTGCTCAAGATCCGCACCGCGCCCGTGACCTGGCCCATCGGCATGGGACGCGACCTGGCGGGCATCTATCACCTGCTCGAGGACAAGATCTACGTCTACGAGGCGGCTGGGCGCGGCGAACGCGGCACGAATCGCGTAATCCAGGGACTGCACAGCGCCGAAGGGCGCGAATTTCTCGGCGACCGCGCCCGGCACTTCGACGACGAGATCGAGCTGGTGCGCGGCGGCACCGCGGAATTCAACGTGGGCGACTATCTCGCGGGCAAACAGACGCCGGTATTCTTCGGTTCGGCCATCTCCAACTTCGGCGTCGAGGAATTGCTGGCGCACTTCGCGGTGCACGCGCCGGCGCCGCTGCCGCGGCACACCCAGCAGCGCGACGTCGACGCAGGGGAGCCCAAACTCACCGGCTTCGTGTTCAAGATCCAGGCCAACATGGACCCGCAGCACCGCGACCGCATCGCGTTCATGCGCCTGTGTTCCGGCAAGTACAACCGCGGCATGCGCATGTACCACGTGCGTCTCGACAAGGAGATGCGCATCGCCGACGCGCTCACCTTCATGGCCGCCGACCGGCAGGCGGCCGACGAAGCCTTCGCGGGCGACATCATCGGGCTGCACAACCACGGCACCATAAACATCGGCGACACCTTCACCGAGGGCGAGCAGCTCACCTTCACCGGCATCCCGAATTTCGCGCCGGAAATGTTCCGCCGTGCGGTGCTCAAGGACCCGCTCAAGATCAAGCAGCTGTCCAAGGGCCTGGACCAGTTGTGCGAGGAGGGCGCGACGCAGCTGTTCAAGCCGTTGCGCAACAACGACATGATCCTCGGCGCCGTCGGCCAGCTGCAGTTCGAAGTCGTGGCCTTCAGGCTGCAGGACGAATACGCGGTGTCATCCGTGTTCGACACCATCAACGTATTCACGGCCCGATGGATCTACTGCGACGACGAGAAGCACCTCGAGGAATTCCGCACCAAGGCCTATGACAACCTCGCGATCGACCATTCGGGCGCGCTGGTTTACCTTGCGCCCTCGCGTGTCAATCTCGAGCTGACGATCGAGCGCTGGCCGAAGATCAACTTCCGCAAGACGCGCGAATCGCAGTAGCGCCGTACTCCGCGATCATGCGCGCTGCCTCACCAGCCGCAGCTGCACGACCATTCCCAGGCAGGCGAGCAACAGCAGCATCAGCGGATCCACTGCGCCGCCGCCACCGCTGCCGCGGGGCTGCCTGACGACCTTGACGTCCGCGGTCCCGGCGCGCACGCGCGTTTCGAAGTCGGCGAGCTCGGTGCGGAAATTGGCGATCAGCTGCTCGGTGGCCTGGTCGAATCCCACGCGCTGCTGCTTCGCGAGCGCGTGTGACTGGTCGATGGCCGCCGAGCTTCCCGATCCCGAGCTCACGCCACCGGCGCGCAGCACCAGCGATTTGCCCTCGGGCTCGACGACCGCAAGGTCGATGACGGTGCGCGTCTCGTTGTGCGTCCCCTCGAAAATCATGCCGCCGACGATGGTGAGATAGGTGATGGCGCGGCGGTTTTCGTTGGTGGCGCTGCGCTGGTCGTAGGAGATCAGCGCCATGAGGTCGAGGCGCTGCAGGCGCGCGAGCTGCTGCAGCTGGCGCATGCCGTCGTTGCTCGAATAGTCGAAGTAGTAAGACGGCAGCGGCACGATGTCCGCGACATAGGGCAGGCCGGCGAAGTTCTCGCGGATCGAGCGCAGTATGCGTTCGCGCTGTGCAGCCGTCGGCCCGTCGTCGGGATTGCCGCTGCGTGACGGCAGGAAGGCGAGGCCGACACGGATCGGCAGGTTGAGCGTGACCTGCGCGTCGCGCTTCGGCACGTTCTGGTCGTCGCCGTACAGGAATGCCACCAGCGGGGTGGAGGCATGAGTGCTCTGGCCGCAATGGAACACGCAGGAATTGCCTTCCAGCAATCCGCAGCCGCCCAGAGTCAGCGTGATCAATGCGGCCCCCAGGAGTTTCAGCCGACGTTTGTGCCTGCGCATTCGACCCTCCACGAATTGAACGGTGCTCAATTGATAGCATGTAATTGAACACCGCTCAATAACTGCGTACACTGCGCCGCCAGCAGGCCGAGGAACATGGGCAGACGCAACGAACACAGCCGCGAAGAGCTGCGCGAACTCGCTTTGCGCGCCGCCGGCGAGATCGTGGGCGAGAGCGGCGCGGCGATGCTGTCCATGCGCGAAGTGGCGCGGCGCATCGGCTACACGGTTGGCGCGCTGTACATGGTGTTCGAGAACCTCGATGACCTCATCGTGCAGGTCAACGAGCAGACCGTCATCGAACTGCGCGGCGCGCTCGAACGCATTCGCGGCCGCGCCAATCAGCCTGCGCAGAACCTGAGACTGCTGGTCGCGGCCTACTTTGGCTTCGCGCTGCTCCATACGGCCCGCTGGAGGCTGGTGTTCGAACATCGCCTGCCGGAAGGGCAGAAGCCACCGGCGACGTACGCGGGTCATACAGCTGCCATCTTCGCGCTGGTTGCGCACCAGCTGCGCGAGGCCGGAGCGGGGCGCGATGGCGTCACCTGCGAAGAGCTGGCCACTGCCTTGTGGAGCGGTGCCCACGGCATCTGCATGCTCGCCGTGACCGGCAAGCTGCAGATCGCCACGCAGGCGTCGGTGCAGCGACTGCTCGATGTGCTGCTCGACCGCTTCGTCGGCACGGCCACGAATCCCGGGCGGAAGCCGGCCGCGAGGCGCCGGAAACCTTGACGTGACGCCGTCACGCGCGCCGCGTAGCCTTCGCCCCCGTGCGTGACCTGCTGAAGAACAAGCCGATCCTCGCCTGGGCCTTCTATGACTGGGCGAACTCTGCATTCGCCACCACCGTCATGGCCGGTTTCTTCCCGGTGTTCTTCCGCGGCTTCTGGAGCATCGACGTAACAAAAACCGACACCACCTCGCGGCTCGGTTTCGGCAATGCCATCGCCGGCGTGGTTATCGCCGTGCTGGCGCCCATCCTCGGCGCCATTGCCGATCGCGGCGGACGCCGCAAACAATTCATGTTCTCCTGGACCTTGTTAGGCGTGGTGGCAACCGGCGGACTGTTCCTCGCGGCGCATGGCCAGTGGCTGTTCGCGCTTGCGATGTTCGTGGTCGCCACCATTGGCTTCAATGGCGGCATCGTATTCAACGACTCGCTGCTGCCGGATATCGCGAAACCCGCCGACTTCGACCGCGTGTCCGCGCTGGGTTATTCGCTGGGCTATCTCGGTGGCGGACTCTTGTTCCTGCTCAACATGATCATGGTTCTGAAGCCGGGTTGGTTCGGCCTGGCCAGCGACGCCGAGGCGGTTCGCTGGTCGTTCCTGACCGTGGCGGTCTGGTGGCTGCTGTTCACCATACCCATCATGCGTGTGGTGCGCGAGGAGCAGCGCGGTCCGCACCTGAAATTCTCCGCCGCGATCGGCGTCGGCTTCCGCGAGCTGAAGAACACAATCGCGCACGTGCGCCAGTACCGCACCATTGTCATGTTCCTGGTGGCCTACTGGTTCTACATCGACGGCGTGAACACCATCATCAAGATGGCGGTCGACTACGGCGCGGCGCTCGGCCTCGATACCGGCAAGCTGCTCCTGGCACTCCTGGTGACGCAGCTCGTCGGATTCCCGGCGGCCTTGCTCTTCGGGTGGTTAGGCGACCGCATCGGCGCGCGGCGCGGCATCCTCATCGGCATCATTGCCTATGCGGGCATCACGATTTACGCGTATTTCCTCGATACCGAGGCCGAGTTCTTCGCACTCGCGATCGCCGTCGGGCTGGTGCAGGGTGGCGTGCAGAGCCTGTCGCGATCGTTGTTCGGCAAGCTGGTGCCCGAGGGCAAGAACGCCGAGTTCTTCGGCTTCTACAACATGATGGGCAAGTTCGCGACCGTGCTCGGTCCCGCATTGATTGCCGTCGTGGCGTGGCTGACGCACAACCAGCGTGCCTCGATCATTTCGCTGGTGCTGCTGTTCGTCGTGGGCGGCGTCCTGCTCTGGCGGGTCAAGCTCCCGGCGAAAATTGCCTGACTTCGCGTTCGAAGTCCGCGATCTCCGACGGTCGAGTCTCCCGGCCGAAGCGCAGCCGCGCGTAGCGCGACGCCAGGGTCTCGACGCGAGCGGCCAGTTCCGGTCGCGCCCGCGCGATGCGGCGCGCGAAATCGTACGGGCCTTCGTCGGCGGCGCGCGGCCCTGC
>Ga0315912_10000999_pt1 | contig 39071 bp, 28 predicted proteins | sample VfabasoilMG_FD_204469 | JGI IMG/M metagenome (GOLD analysis project Ga0315912, IMG submission 204469) | Garden soil microbial communities collected in Santa Monica, California, United States - V. faba soil | ecosystem: Environmental > Terrestrial > Soil > Garden | place: USA: California... | reverse complement strand
CCGCAGGGCCGGATGAGGGGCAACCTCGTCCAGCACCACAAACGCGCGCGCTTCGTTGCCGTGCGACGCAGGGCGCCCCTCACCCTGCCCTCTCCCCGTTCCGGGGAGAGGGTATGAGCCGAATCCGTCGCCCCGATCCGGGGAGAAGGAATCGCTGCGGGAAGTAGCAGCGGTAGGCGTCCCAGCGTTCGGGAACTCAGGGCTTCCAGCTCGGCACCCGCCCAGGCGTCCAAGGCGCGCCCGCGGCTTCCGCAGCCGTCTCGAGCTGCACGAGATCCCCGAGGATCAACGCCCGCAGCCGTTCGAGCACCGGGGCGAACTGCTGCGCGGCGATCTCGTAGTTGCGGCGGTGCGTGGCGGTGGCGTCGGAGATGCCGTACCAGTGGCCGTAGACGACCTGGTCGATGCGCGCCGTGATCGACGGCGGCGTGGGCTCGTTGCGGCGCGCGCGCGTGGTGTCGCCGCTCAGGGCCTGCTGGATGTCCTTGATGCGGTCCTCGATCTCGCGCACGCGCTCGGCAAGCCTGGGGTCGACGCCGGCCGTGTCGGTGAGCGCCTTCTTCAGGTGCTTGATACGCGTCTGCGCTTCGGCCGCGGCGCTCACCGCACCGAGCGCGGCGCGCTGCAGCTTGCCCGTCTGCTGCTGGAACGCGAGCAGTTTCGTGCGATCGGCCGGCGGCAGCGTCTCGCCGCCGAGCGGCGCGGCCTCGAAGGCCTGCGGTTCGGCGAGCGGGCTGAGCTTGCCGCCGACGCGCTTGGAGAGCGCGACCCGATAGCTGCCCGGCGCCACGAGCGGACCCACCGGCGCGGGATCCCACGGATCGCGTTCCACCACCTCGAGGCTGGTCGGTGCCGGCGCCGGATAGCGCAGGTCCCAGGTCACGCGCTGGATGCCGGCCGTGGGCTTGGCCTCGACCTGGCGCACCACGTTGCCGTCCACGTCGCTCACGGTCAGCACCAGCATCGGCGCCTCCTCGCGATCCTCGCGCTGGAGCGCTTCCCAGCTCGGGTACGGCGTGTCCTTGCCGGCCTTGCGCAGTTCCTTGTCGGCATCCTGGCGGGTCTTGGCGAGCGACTTGATCTCCTTGTTCAGGTACAGCGTGAACGTGGCGCCCAGCGGCGGATTCGGCGCGACGAAGAAGCGGTCGCCGTTCGGACCCTGGTCGCTGCCGCTCAGCGGCGCGAACAACGCATAGGTCAGCGCCTTCTTGACCGGGAACAGCACGGCCTCCTGCGCGAGCGTGGCGTCGTTCACCTGGCGCAGCGGCGAATAGTCGTCGAGCACGTAGAAGCCGCGTCCGAACGATGCCGCCACCAGGTCGCTCTCGCGCTGCTGGATGGCGAGGTCGCGCATCTGGATGGTGGGCACGCCGCCCTTGAGCTGCAGCCAGCGCTTGCCGCCGTCGGGCGTGAAGAACAGGCCGAACTCCGTGCCGGCGAACAGCAGGCCGGGCTTCACGTGGTCCTCGACGACGGCGTACACCGTGCCGCGCTCGGGCAGGTCGCCGCTGATCGAGGTCCAGCTCCGGCCCAGGTCCGTGCTCTTCACCACGTAGGGCTTGAAGTCGCCCATCTTGTGGTTGTCGAAGGCCGCGTACAGCGTGCCCGCCTCGTGCGGCGAGAACAGCACGCGCGAGACGTAGCTCTTGTCGGGCACGCCGGGGAAGCGCTCGATGCGGCGCCAGTTGCCACCGCCGTCCTCGGAGACCTGCACCAGGCCATCGTCGGTACCCACGGCGAGCACGCCTTCCTTCAGCGGGCTCTCCGCCAGCGCCACGATGTTTCCGTAGAACGAGGTCGAGGCGTTCTTCGCGACCGAATCCACGCTCCACACGCGTCCCATCACCGGCAGCTCGTTGCGCTTGATCTGGCGCGTGAGGTCGCCGCTGACCGGCGTCCAGGAATCGCCGCGGTCCTCGCTGCGGAACACGCGCTGGGCGGCGAAATACAGCCGCGTGCCCTTGTGCGGACTGATGATGATGGGCGAGTCCCAGTTCCAGCGCAGCGGCGGATCGTCGGGACCGGCCTGCGGCTGGATGTCCACGCCCAGGCCCGTGCGCCGGTCGAAGCGCGAGATCGCCGCATGTTGCGCCTGGGAATAGACGATGTTGGGATCGTTCGGATCGACCACGGTCTGGAAGCCGTCGCCTTCCTGGGTGATGAACCAGTCGGCGTTGACGATGCCGTGCGTGGTGCGCGTGCGCGAGGGGCCGCCCACGGTGTTGTTGTCCTGGGTGCCGCCGTAGATGTTGTAGAACGGCGAGGCGTTGTCCAGGCCCACCTTGTAGAACTGCGCCAGCGGCAGGTTCTCCGACCAGGCCCAGGTCGCACCTCGGTCCCAGCTCTGGTAGATGCCGCCGTCGCAGCCCGCGAGCAGGTGGTCGGAGTCGGCGGGGTCGATCCAGAGCACGTGGTTGTCCACGTGCTTGTGCTTCTCGCCCACGCGCCGGAAGGTCTTGCCGCCGTCGTCGCTGACGTTCATCCAGGTGTCCATCGAGTACACCCGGTCGAGCACGTTGGGATCGGAGAACAGTTCGTTGTAGTACTGGCCGGACGTCGGCAGGTAGTCCGAGCGCTTCTCCCAGTTCTCGCCCGAGTCGGTCGAGCGGAAGACGCCGCCGTCCTTGCCCTGCGCGTCCATCACCGCGTAGATCGTGTCGGGATCGACCGGCGAGATCGACAGGCCGATGCGACCGATGTCGCTCTTGGGCAGTCCGTTCTTGATCTCGCGCCAGGTCTTGCCGCCGTCGGTGGACTTGCGCAGGCCCGCCTCGGGGCCGCCGTTGATCACGGTCCAGACGTGGCGCCGACGCTGGTAGGTCGCGGCGAACATCACGTCGGGGTCGCGCGGATCGAGGTGCACCTCGGTCACGCCCGTGTGCGGGGAGGTCTCGAACGCCTTGGTCCAGGTCTTGCCGCCGTCGCGCGTGACGTAGAGGCCGCGATCGCCGCCGGGCGACCACAGCGGCCCCTGCGCGGATACCCACACCACGTTCGAATCGCGCGGATCGACCACGATGCGCGAGAGGTGCTCGGAATTCTTCAGCCCCATGGTCGTCCACGTGGTACCGCCGTCCACGGACTTGTACACGCCGTCGCCGTAGGCCACGCTGCGCTGGGAATTGTTCTCGCCCGTGCCGACCCACAGCGTGAGCGGATTCTTCGGGTCGATCGCGATGCTGCCGATCGAGAACGAGCCCTGGTCGTCGAAGATCGGCTTCCACGTGGTGCCCGCGTTCGTCGTCTTCCAGACGCCGCCGCTCGCCGCCGCGACGTACCAGACCGCCTTGTCGCGCGGATGCACGACGAGGTCGGAGATGCGGCCGGAGATCATCGCCGGGCCGATCGCGCGCAGGGCGAGGCCGTTGAAGGTGTCGGCCTTCATCGGGCCCGAGGGTTCGGACTTCTTCGCGGGATCGGCGGCCTTGCCCGACGACGCGGCTGGCGCGCCTTCGGCGGCGAGCGCGACGCCCGAGGCGATCAGCACGCCCAGGCTCAGGGTACCCAGCACGGACGGAAAACGACGAATTCGCGACACGGTGTCACCTCCCCGGGACAGACCTAGCGCGCGAGCATAGGTGCAAACGCCCGCCGTGCGACCCTGCCGAAAGGCCCATGCCGGGCAGGCACGCAGGCCTGGCCACGCGCTGCAGGTAGACTCCACGCATCGGACCCCAGGGGGAACCGGATCATGGCCAGGAAGGCGATGGCAGCCAACGGCGGCGCGGCGAGCGAGCGCATCACCAGGGCGCTGCTGGATTTCGTCGGGCGCATCCCCGACACGGGCGAGCGCCGCCGCGCGCATCCGGCGGAGCGGGCGAGCGCGATCGCGAGCGCGGCGTCCAGGCGGGCCGCATTGGCCGCAGGCGGGCTCGCCCTGCCTGCCGGACCGATCGGCTGGTTGACCGTGCTGCCCGAGATGATCGCGGTGTGGCGCATCCAGGCGCAGATGGTGGCCGACATCGCGGCCGTCTACGGCCACAAATCCACGCTCACGCGCGAGCAGATGGTCTACTGCCTGTTCCGCCACACGGCCGCCCAGGCCGTGCGCGACCTCGTGGTGCGCGTGGGCGAACGGTTCCTGGTGCAGACGGTGACGCTGAAGGCGCTGCAGGCGATCGCGGCGAAGGTGGGCGTGACGATCTCCCAGCGCGCGCTCGGCAAGGGCCTGTCGCGCCTGCTGCCGGTGGTCGGCGCCATCGGCGTGGGCGCCTACGCGTTCTTCGACACGGCACAGGTGGCGAGCACGGCGGTGGAGCTGTTCGAGGCGCCGCTCGAGGTCTCGCCCACGGACGCCGCGAGCAAGCGCGTCCCGGCCCGCAAGGCCGTCGTACGGCGCGTACGCGACTGAGTCGACGGACCCGGGGGATCCGCATGCCACTGCGCCGACGGCGCAACCTCGAGGCCGTCCTGCTCGCCGTGCTGGCGCCGCTGCTGGTCGGTCTCGTGCTGTGGCTGGCGCTGCGGGAGCTGACCCGGCGCGACCTCGTGTTCCTCTCCGACGGTGCCGCAGCGCGCGGCGCCGCGGTGTTCGGCGATGCCCATCGCGCGCTGGAGCGACTGGCGCGCGCGACCGACGGCACCTGTTCCCCCGCGACGATGACCGAGATGCGGCGCGCCGTGTTCGAGCACTCCTACGTGCGCGAGGCTGGCCTGTTCGTCGGACAGAGCGTGATGTGCAACAACCTCGGGCCGATCGAGCCGCCGCTGCTGGTGACCGAGCCCGGGCGCCTGGTGGTGCCGCCGCCGGGCGAGATCCACATCGTGCCGCCGGTGCACACGCTGCAGGGCGGCAACTCGATCATCGTGGACTACCGCGTGCGCGACGGCGTGGGCGTGAACGTGCTGGTCAACCCCGCGCTGATCGCCCAGGTGCTCGATCCGTACGTGATCGGGGACGATGGCCGCGTGGTGCTCGTGCTCGCGGACGGGCGCGTGCTCACGCCGCTGGCGCACGCCGATGGACCGGCCCTGCCCGCGACCCTCGTGCCCGGCCTGCGCCGCACCGCCAGCGGGCTGGTCTCGGTCGCGAAGGCCGACCCCTACCCCGTCCTGGGCGTGGTGACCGCGTCGGACTCGTGGATGTGGCGGCGCTGGTGGCAGCTCTCGCGCTGGCCGATGACGGCGACCTTCCTGGCCGTGCTGCTGACCGTGGCCGTGGTGCGCCGCGTGCGTCCGTCGGGAGACGTGCTGCGCGAGGAACTCGAGGAGGCGATCTCGCAAGGCAGCATGGTCGTGCACTACCAGCCCCTGGTGGAGCTGGGCAGCGGCCGCTGGGTCGGCGCCGAGGCGCTCGTGCGCTGGCAGCATCCGACGCGCGGACTGGTGCTGCCCGGCGAGTTCATCGAGCAGGCCGAACGCGGCGGCCTGATCGAGGCGCTGACCATCGGCGTGATCCGGCGTGCGCGCGCCGACCTCGTGCACCTGGTGCGGATCGCGCCGGATTTCCGCGTCGGAGTGAACCTCTCCAAGCAGGACCTCGAGTCGGAACGCGTGGTGGCGGCGCTGGATGCGAGCTTCGCCGAGGGCGACCTGCTCCCGCGCGTGGTGTTCGAGATCACCGAGCGCAGCCTGATCGACGAAGGCCTGGAGCATGCGCAGGCGCTGGTCGCGCGCTACACCGCGCGCGGCGCGCGCTTCGCGCTCGACGACTTCGGCACGGGCTACTCGGGCCTGAGCTACCTGCGCCACTTCGCGCTCAGCTACGTGAAGATCGACGGCAGCTTCGTGCGCGCGATCGACACCGAGGCGGTCACGGCGAACATCGTGGACGGGGTGATCGCGCTCGCCCGCTCGCTGAACCTGGAGCTCGTGGCCGAGGGCGTGGAGACCGACCAGCAGGCCGCCGCGCTGCGCGCGCGCGGCATCCGGCTCGCCCAGGGATTCCTGTTTGCGCGCGCAATGCCATTCGAGGAGTTCGAGGCGAGGTTGCGCGCGCAGGCACCCGGGTGATCGAGCGCGTAGGGCGGAACCCGAAGGGGTTCCGCCCTACAGGCCGCCAGGCCGCCGCGATCGGCTAGCGCGGATGCTGCCCGCCGCCCGCGAGGAAATCGATCTGCGTCTCGGGCGCGGGCATGCAGCCGTAGTCGCGGATCAGCTGGTCGTCGCTGGCGTCGGCCTTGAGCACGAACTGGCGCACGCGTTCCGCGAGGTCGGCGTGCTCGTGCGGGAGGAAGACGTCGGAGACGTGCACGACCAGGTTCAGCCGGATGGTGTTGCCGTTGAGGTCGTAGAAGTAGGGCGCGTGCTCGGCGGCAAGCAGGTGGCGGAACAGCGCGTCGAGGTTGCGGTTGCCGGTCTGCGCGAGCGGCGAGGAGAAGTTCAGGTGTTCCGAGCAGCAGCACCAGATCTTCACCGGCGCGCTGCCCACGTGGAACGACCAGTTGTGGTCGCCGTGGCGCGCGAGCACCGGGTCGATGCCCGCGCCGGCGAGCGCGCCCTCGACGAAGCCCACGAGCGGATGCGGGTCGGGCGTGTCGAAGTAGTCGCGGATGTCGTGCTGCGCGTCGAGGTCGGTGCCGCAGCTCGGGCAGTAGCGCGTGGCACTGTCGATGAGGTGGTCGCAGGCGGGGCACTGCACGCCGAACGCGCTCTGCTGGCCGCGAAACTCCTCGACGAAGCGTCGCACGTCGGTGACCGGGATGCCGAATCCGACCGAGTCGGCGGCGTCGAGCTTGCACGTGGTCACCGCGATGATGCGGCGCCCGTCGTCCAGCATCGGACCGCCGGAATTGCCCGGGTTGATCGCGGCGTCGGTCTGCAGGAAATACTGCTCGTCCAGCAGCTGGCGCGGGTGCGAGATCACGCCCTCGGTGAGCGAGAGCGGCAGGCCGACCGGGAAGCCGAGGATGTGCACCGCCTGCTTGGGCTTGAGCTGCACGCCGTCGCTGAGCGCGAGCACCTCGCCCGAGAGCGGGTGCGCGAGCTCGACGATCGCGAGGTCGCGCTGCGGATGCAGCCGGCGCACGGTGCCGAGGATACGGGTGCGGTCGCGCAGCTCCACCGCCACCTGGCGGAACGGCGAGACCACGTGGCAGTTGGTGAGCAGGTGCGTGGCGTCGATCAGGAAGCCCGAGCCCGTGCCCGAGCCGGTGTAGACCTGGTAGACGCCCAGCTGCTGGATGTCGTCCATGGGGAACGCGCCCGCCTCGTCGTGATCAGCGCCCATCGGCGGCCTCCGCCTCGTCGTCGTCGCGGTCGTGCGCGCCATGGCTGCCGTAGGTCTGCGCCGTGCTGTTCGCGTGTTCCCAGAGCAGGTCGGTGACCTCGCGCCAGGGCTGGTCGGAGGCGAGATCGAGCCCTGCGCGCAGGGCCGCCTCCACCTCCTCGGGCCACGAGTAGTGCGTGAGCAGGTACAGGTAGATCGAGACCAGTTCCAGCGCGGCCTCGAGCGCGCGTCCCGCGGCGCGCAGCTCGCCCGTGGCCTGCATGCGCTGGCCGCCGCCGAGCATGGAGGTGAGCAGGGACGGGGTGCCGTCGAGCTGCGGGTTGATCGCGTACTGGAGGTGTCCCAGGCAGGCGCGCAGCTCGTCGGCGCCGACCTGCTGCATGTCCTTCACGCACTTCGCCAGCACGCTGTCGCGACGGTTCGGGTTCTCGTCGCGGTCGGTGAAGTCGTCCGCGCTCTCGTTCAGGCGCGCGCGCACCGCGCCGAACAGCGGCAGCGCGTAGTTCACGTGGTTCACCGCGAGCGACCCCAGCGCATCGAGCACGCGCAGCGAGCGCCGGCGGCGGGACTCGGTCATCAGCGCGTCGACCTGGTCCCAGTGCCGCTGCCACACCAGGTGCGCGCGCGCGAACTCGTCGTCGTCCAGCGGCGGCACGGGCTCGCGGTCGGGCAGCGCGACGGAGAACTGTTGCGCGAGCCAGGCATCGTTTCGGTAGGCCTCCACCGGCAGCCGCTGCAGCACCTCGATCAGCTTCAGCGGATGCATCAGCGCGAGCCGGTCGCGGAACTCCAGCGCGATCGAATCGCCGCGCAGGCGCGGCTGGAACAGCTGGCCGGTGGAACTCATGCGGGTGAGGAAGTAGCGCAGCGCCGCGGTCGCCTGGGAACCGTCCTGCAGTGCCGCCAGCACGGTGCCGACGGCGAGCTCGTCGCGCTCGATCCCGACGCGCACGCGCGCGGAGCCCTGCACGAAGCACAGCGGTTCGCCCACGAGGTCGGGCACGGCCGTGCCCGGCAGCAGGTACGCCAGCGTCTCGCACACCGATTCGCGCAGGCTGCCCGACTCGAACAGCTCGACCGCCCTGTCCCGCCGCGCATGGTCGCTCGGCGCGTGGTGCTGCCGGCGCCGGATGGGTGCCGGCAGGTGCAGGGAGGTGATCGACATGCGAGGACCCGGATCGGAAAGCGCGAAGTCTCGCATGAATGAATCGGGGCGTGTCCCGGCCTGGGTGCGCCTGTGCAGCGCGGGGCCGATTGGTTACGCTCCGGAAGGGGCCTGACGATCGGACGACGCGTGCACGAATTTCCCGGCTACACGCTCTTGCGCACGCTCGGACGCGGCGGCATGGGCATCGTGTACCTCGCGGTGCAGCAGTCGCTTGGACGCCAGGTGGCGCTCAAGGTGCTGACCCCGGCCGTGGCGATGGACCCCGCCTCGAGCGAGCGCTTCCTGCGCGAGGCGCGCATCGAGGCCAGCCTGCGCCACCCGCACATCGTGGCGGTGCACGACGTCGGCGTGCACGACGGACTGCCTTACATGGCGATGGAGTACGTGCCGGGCGGGACGCTGGCCGAGCTCGAGCCCGGCGCCGATGCCGTCGCCGTGGCCCTGCGCGTGGTGCGCGACATCGGCCAGGCGCTGGACTTCGCGCACGCGCACGGCGTCACCCACCGCGACGTGAAGCCCGAGAACATCCTGCGGCATGTCGACGGCTCCTTCGTGCTGTCCGACTTCGGCATCGCGCGCGCGGGCGAGCTGAGCGCGTTCAGCACGGCCGAGGGCGTGCTGATCGGCACGCCGCACTACATGAGTCCCGAGCAGTGGCGCGGCGAACAGGTCGATGGCCGCTCGGACCTGTACAGCCTCGGCGTGGTGCTGCACCGGCAGCTCACCGGTCGCGTGCCGTTCCACGCGGAAGATTCCTACGCGCTGGGGCACCAGCACACGCAGGAGCCGATCCCGCGCCTGCCGCCCGAATGCGCGCACGTGCAGGGGCTGCTCGACGGCCTGATGGAGAAGGACCGTGCGCGGCGCATCCAGACCGGCGCGGAAGCGGCGCGACGCGCGCAATCCCTGCTCGAGGGCCATACCGCGCCCGAGATCCGCACGGTCGAGCTGGCGGTCGCGCGTGCACCGGCGCCCGCGCCCGCGCGGCGACGGGCCCTGGTCGCCGTGCTGGCCGGCCTCGCGCTGCTCGTGTTCGCCGGCTACGCCTGGCGCAGGGTCGATGGCGAGGTCCGCGCGACCGCGCCGCCGAAGGCATCGATCGCCGTGATGCCGTTCACCGCGCGCAGCGCGAACGCGGAGGACGCCTATTTCGCCGAAGGCCTGGGCGACGAACTGCAGGGCGCGCTCACCGGCGTCTCCGGGCTCATGGTGGCGGCCCGCAATTCCGCCTATGCGGCGAGCCAGAAGTCGCTGGACGTGAAGGCGCTCGGGCTGGCGCTCAACGTGGCGAGCGTGCTCAACGCGAGCGTGCGGCGCGAAGGCTCGCGCGTGCGCATCCTGGCGCAGCTCTCGGACACCCGCACCGGATTCGACCTGTGGTCGCAGAGCTACGACCGCGAACTCACCGACATCTTCGCCGTGCAGCGCGAGATCGCGGTGCACGCCGCGCGCGCCGTGCTCGGCGCGCTGCCCAACGACGGCCGGGCGCTGGCGCAGCGGCTCGAGGTCACGCCCGACGTGCAGGCCTACGACGCCTACCTGCGCGGGATGAAGCTGCTGTACCGCTCGACCAGCGACCGCAACCTGGGCGCCGCGATCGAGCAGTTCCGCGCCGCGCTCGCCGTGGACCCGCGCTTCGCGCGCGCGCAGGCCGCCATCTGCACGGCCGAACTGCGCCGCTACGAGAACGCGCGCGAGACGGCGGCGCTGGAGCGCGCGCAGCGCGACTGCGACCGCACCGCCGGGTTGGACCCGAACCTTCCCGAGCTCGAACTCGCACGCGGCGACCTCAGCCGCGCACGAGGGGATTGGCAAGGTGCCGCCGACCACTACCAGCGCGCCCTGGCCACGCCAGCCCTGCGATCGGATGCGCACCTGGGCCTGGCCCGCGTCGAGGCCGCCCGCCGGCAGGACGCTGCCGCGGAACGCCACTTCGCCAGCGCGCGCGAGGCCGATCCCGGCGACTGGCGCGTGTTCATGTCGCTGGGGAACTACCGCGTGTCGCGCGGACGCGGCGAGGAGGCGGAGGCCGCGTTCCGCAATGCGATCGCGCTCGCACCCGAGGATGCGACGAGTCCCTGGAACAACCTCGGAGCGCTCTACTACGGGCGCGGGGACTACGCGCGCGCATCGGACGCGTTCGAGCATTCCGTCGCGATCGACGCGACCCATAGCGCACTCAACAACCTCGGCGCCGTGCAGTTCTCCCTGGGGGCATACGAGCGCGCGGCCGACCTGTACCGCCGTGCCACCGACCTTGCCCCGAACGACCACCGGACCGTGGGCAACCTGGCCGATGCGCTCTCGGCTGCCGGCGACGACCAGGGCGCGCAGGATCGCTACCGGCGTGCGCTCGAGGCGAACCGCACCTGGCTGGCGACGCAGCCGGCGGACGCCGGGGCACTGGCCCAGCAGGCCTGGTACCTCGCGAACCTCGGGGAAGCGCGCGACGCCAGGTCCACGGCGAATCGCGCACTCGCCATGGAACCCGGCGACGCCGACGTCCTGACCCTCGCGGCGCAGGTTTCCGCACGCGTCGGCGATTCGACCGAGGCGCGCGACCGCATCCGCAAGGCGCTCGCGGCCGGCGCGGCGCGCGCGCAGCTGGCTGCCCTGCCCGTGCTCGCGTCCCAGCTCGCCGAGGTGCGTTGACCCGCTACCCTGTCGCCACGGGATCGGTCGTCGACACGCACCGTTGCGGGACCCACTCCGCTACGATCGCCAGGCGTCCGGGGACGCCGAATCATCGGCGTGGGCGTCGAATGCAACCATCGGGAGAATGCCATGCGACTGATTGCCGCGGTGATCGTGTCAACACTCGTGCTACCCGCGGTCGCCTGGGCCAAGCCGCCGCGTTGCGGAAGTCCGGAAGCGGCCGGGAAGAAGGCCGTGAGTATCGACGTACTGCTCGCCGAGAAGCGCGTCGACCCCAAGGAATGCGTCGTGGCGCCCGGCACGCAGATCGTGTGGCACCTGGACAAGAACCAGGCGTTCGAGACCGAGTTCGCCAAGGACACGCCCGATCCTGCGGTTGGGACGAAGCTCAAGTCCTCGCGCGTGTTCTTCCACCACGAGGCGAAGATGACCGCACGCGCCGTCGAGGCGAAGTCGAGCTACGACTACATGCTGACGGTGAACGGCGAGGCGCTGGATCCGGTGATCATCATCGATCCGGGCCGCCGCTAGCCCCGCAGGCCGGAAGGCGCTCCGCGAGGGGACAGGAAGCCCACGGGGAGCCCCGGCGGCTCAACGCCAGAACACGATGCGGTGCAGTCCGTCGTCGCCGGGCTCGAGCTCGCCCTCTCCCGGCTTGCGAAAGCGCCTGATCGTCAGCTCGTGGCGGCCGCTGGCCAGCGTGGTCGCCGGCAGGTAGGCGACGATGCCGGGCAAGCCGCCGTTGGGATCGCTCGCGAAGTCGAACGGCACCTCCGTGATCGGCACGCCGTCCAGCGTCGGCGCGAGCACCGTCGCCAGGCAGGCGAGCACGGCCGTGCGGCGAGCGCGTTCGCGTCCGGGATCCTCGTCCGCCTCCATCGCGAGCGTCGGGCACGCGGCCTGCAGCGTGGGCGTCGCCTGGCGCGGCGGATAGGGCACGAACAGGCGCACGTAGGGCCCCTGGACCACGTCGGACTGCACGAACGGACGCACGCTGGAGCGCAGGTCCGTGCCGCGCTGGTCGGCGTAGTGCGCGCGATCGAGCACGTCGGGGCCCTTCATCGGCAGGTAGCCCATGCCGATCTCGTCGAACGTCCCGCGCCGGGACAGCACGTCCACGGTGGTGATGCCGATCAGGCCGTACAGCGTGACCACGAGCAGCGTGGTCGCGCGGCGCGGCCCGAGCTGCGAGTTGAACACCATCACCATGGACTGGATGAAGCGCGGAGCGAACACGCGGCGGCCGACGTCGAACAGGAACTCCAGCAGCCGCGCGACGCGACCGTCGGGCGGCAGCGTGGCGCCGCGACGACGGTCGTAGAACGCGGCGAGCGACACCGGCACCATCAGCATCAGGACCATCGCCAGCATCAGCTTCGACTGGTGCTGTCCGCCGAGCAGTCCCTGCGACACCGCCGTCGCGATTCCCACCAGGACGATGGTGGCCACGCTGATCATCAGCGCGTTGGCGAGCAGGATGAAGCCGAAGGCGAACACGCCGCTCGCGAAGTTGTCGACCTTCTCGATCATCAGCGGCAGCGGGCGCACCTCGCGCCGCATCTGCCTCAGGCCCACGGGTCCCAGCCGCAGGCCCTCCCAATGGACGCCGCCGGGGAACACCGAGCGCAGGCCCATCATGGCGACCCAGAAGCCGCGCGCCAGCAGGTGCACGATGAAGGTCGTCGCGAGCCCGAACGCGCCCACCTTCGCGTAGAGGTAGACGTAGACGAGCAGCATCAGCCAGGGTTCGGGCAGCCGCGGCTGCAGCGCGAAGAACTTCGCGTCGAGGAACTGGGGCAATTGCAGCAGTGCCACGACCAGTCCGATCGAGAGCAGCAGCTCCGATTCCCAGGCCGGGGTGGTCTCGCGCGGGACCTGGTACGGCGCCGGATCGTCGGGCGCGGCGCCGGATCGTGCGGCGGGGTCGCGGGGTTCGCTCATGGCATCCGTATCCGTCGGGACCGACCCGGAAACGGGAATGATGCCCGAGCGGGATGCGTTCGGGGTGGCGGCACGGGGTCGAGGCCCGCGTCGGCCGCCCAACGGGCCCCGGTAGAGCGGAGCTCGCTCCGCTCACCCCGTGACGCGAACGAGCCGAGCAGGCTCGGCTCTACGAAACCGGGATCGTGCCCCGTGATCCGGCCGACCTGCCCGGATCAGGGAAAGCCCACCATGCGCTTCTGCTCCTCGTCCCACAGCTTGAGGCGCGCGCACTTGAGGCTGCTCCAGATCGTCAGCCGGGGCGCGTCCTGCAGCAGCGGACTGGACTCGAACGCCTCGCGCAGCCGGTAGTTGGGGATGCGGCTCGCCAGATGGTGGATGTGGTGGTAGCCGATGTTGCCGGTGAACCAGTGCATCACGCGCGGCAGGTCGAAGTACGAACTGCCGGCCACCGCGGCGCGGCCCGGGTCCCAACCTTCGGTGCGCGACCAGTACGTGTTCTCGAAGTTGTGCTGCACGTAGAACAGCCACACGCCCATGGCGCCGGCGATCAGCACGATGGGGATGTGCACGAGCAGCACCGTCTGCCAGCCGATCGCCCAGCCGAGCAGGCCGCCGCCGACGAGCAGCACGAGGTTGTTGCTGAGCACGCTCAGCCATTCCTTGCGCCAGGACAGCGGCAGGTCGAACGGCAGCCGGTGCTTGATCAGGAACTGGTAGGCCGGGCCGATGCCGAGCAGCACCGGGGTGGACCGGTAGAAGCGGTAGCTGAGCTTGCCGAACCAGCTGAGCGCCTTGTATTCGGCCACGGTGATCGTGGAGACGTCGCCGAACTCGCGCCGGTCCAGGTTGCCCGAGGTGCCATGGTGGATGGCGTGCGTCTTCTTCCAGTAGCTGTACGGGAACAGGGTCAGCACGCCGAGCACGGCGCCGACCGCGTTGTTGGTGCGCTCGCTCGCGAAGAACGAGCCGTGCCCGCAGTCGTGCTGGATGATGAAGGTGCGCGTGTACAGGCCGGCGGCCGGCAGCGCGAGCAGCAGCGTCCAGCCGTAGTTCCATTCGGCGACCACGCTGTACGCCATCAGCGCCCAGATCGCGACGAACGGCGGCAGCGTGTTGAGCAGTTGCAGGATGGCGCGGCCCAGGACAGGCCGCGCGAAGTCGGCGCACATGCGGCGCAGCTGCATCGCTGCGGCGCGCGTATCGGTGGCGATGGTCAAGGTCAACTCCCGGATTGAACCGCGGATTGTGCGGTGAGCGAGGCCGCTCCGCAAATTCAAACGTATGCATTGTGCCGGGATCGCAAGGAATCAACCGGATTGCGAAAGATTCACAATCCGAGCACTCGTTAGAATCCCGTTAGCATCGGCGTCGCGACCACCGCGCCGGACGTCGCGGCGCTGCTAGCATGTCGCTCGGGCCGCGCGAGGATCGCCGCGCGCCATGCCTCGTTCGAGGCCATCTTCCCCGGAGTCCTTCGTATGAACCACCGATCGCCCATCGCCACGTCGTGCGCGTCGTTGCTGTTGTTGCTGTCCCCGGCGCTGGCCGACGCGGCCACGTCGTTCCGCCACGCCAGCGGCGGCGTGCAGGCCGGTACGCCCGGCGCGGCGCTTCCCGCCCCGCTGGTCGTGCAGCTCGATACGAACCAGCCGAACCTCGCGCTCGCGTGGTACCTGCAGGACGGCACCGGTGGCGCACGCTTCAGCGACGGCAGCACGTTTCGCACGCAGTTCGGCCCGACCGCCGGCAACCACCTCGAGTCGGTCACCGCCGGTCCGAATCCCGGCGTGATGCTGGTGTTCGCGTGCGTCGGCGCGTTCCGCCCCGGCACCAGCACGCGCGAGGACTTCGAGTGCGAATTCGACCTCGGCATCGCGAGCTTCACGGCGATCGTCGGCGGCGCCGACGGTCCGCTGCAGGAGTCCCTGAGCTACCTGGGCGGCGGTGGCCAGACCAGCACGCCGGGCGTGGCGTTCGCCAAGGCGCTCTCCGTCCGCAACGACTTCGGCGCCGACCAGAACATCGTGTGGACGATCCTGCCCGAAGGCGACCTCACCGGCGGTGCGCGCTTCGCGAACGGCAGTACCGCCTACGCCGTGCCCGCGCCGAACGGCACGACCGCGAGCACCACCGTGATCCCCGGGCCGAATCCGGGCCTGGTCACCGTGATCGCCTGCCGCGCGCCCACGAACCGCACCACCCTGGACTACTGCGGCGAACTGGATCGCGTGGAAGGCAACGGCAAGCCGTTCGCGCTGGAGAGCGTGTCCGCGGCGGGGCGCATCGTCGCGAGCGGGCCGCAGGTCGCCGGTTCCACCTTCGCGCTCAGCGCACCGCTGCTGGGTGACAACGTCGGCGCCTACCTGTGGGATCTCGACGGCGACGGCATCATCGACGATGTGCGCACGACGAACCGGCTCGAGGTGAGCTACCCGACGACCTACAGCGGCAACGTGCGCGTCTCGGTCTACGGGACGGAATCGCCGCCCAGCACGCGCGGCGTGTTCAACCTGCCGGTCTCGACCACGGGCCCGTCGATCACGGTGACCCAAAACGGGGCGCCTACGCAGATCTGCGGCGACGGCCCCGTGCTCCCGGGCACGCGCTACTCGCTGCCGGTGCGCGTGCGCAACGAGGGGACGGCGGCGACCGGTGCCACGGGTGCGCTCAGCTTCGTGTCCCAGCAGCGCAGCCTCGCCGGCGGACGCGAGGGCAACTTCACCGGCCAGCTGCTGGTGGACACGCCGCTCGTGGACATCGGCGTGCTCGCGCCGGGCGCCTCGGTGGACAAGACCATCCAGGTCTCGATCACGAAGGAGGCGACCTGCAACACGGCCTACGGCGTGTTGTATTCCGGATTCGCCGACAACGCCTCGTCGAGCCCGGGCTCGTCGATCCCGATCGGATCGGTGTCGGTGATCGGCAACTGCTTCGACTACGCGGGCACCTGCCCGGCGCCGGCGGCGAGCGCGAAGGCCGCGATCAATCCGCGCCAGGGCATGTACTTCAATTCCGCGCGCCCGGGCAACGGCATGAGCAACTTTCTGATCCCGGTGCCCGGCGGCGACCCGATCTTCTTCGGCGCCTGGTTCACCGCGCTGCCCGACCGCACGCCCGTCTGGTACATCGTGCAGGGCCCGATGGTGGGCAACACGGTGATCGCGCCGATCCGCAAGTTCAAGCGCAACGTCGCCGAACAGGGCTTCTCGGTGAGCAGCAACAACGTGGGCCAGGCGGTGATCACGCTCAAGTCCGACACGCGCATGCTCATGCTGTACCAGATCGGCAGCAAGGTGGGGCTCGAGTTCATGGACTACTTCGTGGGCGGCCCGGTCCCCACCCCGAACCGCAACGGCGCCTGGTACAACCAGAACGAATCGGGCTGGGGCCAGGTGATCCACGAGTACGTGATCAACGGCACCAGCAACCTCTTCTCGACGAACTTCCTCTACGACCCCGCCGGGGAACCGCGCTGGGTGATCGGCCAGGGCAGGACCGCCGACTTCGCGGCCGTCAACGGCGTTTCGCACCAGAGCTACGAGACGGTGTGCCCGGGCTGTCCGTGGATCGCGGACTGGACGAACTCGCAGAGCCTCGTCGGCGTCGCCAAGGACGTCTTCCTCAGCAACACCACGGCGACGACCACGACCTCGTTCTCGAGCCAGGTCACCGGCATCTGGACGCGCATCGACCTGCCGCTGCAGTTGTTGACGTCCCCGCAGTAGCGCCGGCGCGCGCGCGGCGATCGGGACGCGGGGATGGTCGCGGCAGGTGCGTGACGCTTCACGGTCGCCCGGGTCCCGCGCGCGCGTCACGCGATGCCGACGGACTCGGTCACGCCAGCACGCGCGCGCGCAGCCACGAGCCGATCGCGAGTACCACGGGATAGACGTGGTAGGCCGCGACGGAGGCCATGATCTGGCGCCAGATCGCATCGCCGGTGGCCCAGGGATAGTCGTACGCGCCCAGCAGCGCGAATAGCGTGGAGGCGAGGCCGAGCACGATGACGGCGACGTCGTAGCGCACGCGCGCGGGGGTCCGCGGCAGTGCTCGCGGATACGCGCAATACAACCAGGTCAGCACGCCGAAGGTCGGCAGCAGCAGGATGAGGGCGAGATAGCGCACGGGTGCGGGATCGCGGGCGTGTCAGGCCTTCGCGGCCTTGGCCAATCGTGCCTCGTCGCGCTGCTGCAACAGCGCCTTCCAGGCCGCCCGGAATTTCCCCAGATCGGCCTCGGCCTCTCCCGCGCCCGCATACGGTTCGGTGCGTGCGACCGGCGACGCGCCGACGAGCAGTTCGAGCCGATGGCCCGACTCCTCGCCCGTGGCGCGGATCTCCAGTGCCGTGTCGTACAGGCTCGCGAGCAGCTGCCCCGCTTCCTTGCCGCTCGCGTAGGGTCCGCCGACCAGGGATTGCCGCCCGCCAAATTCGATGCGGAAGCGGAATGCGCCATCGGACTCGCGGAACTGCTTGACGCTCGCGGCCGCCTCGCCCGGCTCCGTCGCGCCCGTGGGGGCGCGCGCGGCGACGCCCTGGTCGAGCCGGCGCAGGCCCACCGCCGAGCGCAACTGCGCGATGAACGGACGCGCGCGCGCGCGCGCCTTCTCGGCCCCGGCGAGCAGCACCTGCTCGAGCCGCGCCGGATCGTCGATCCACGCCTGGTAGCGCGCGCGCATCGGCGCGAGTTCGCGTTCGATCCGTTCGAACAAACGCTCCTTCGCCTCGCCCCACGCGATGCCCTCGGCATACGCGCGGCGCATGGCCTGGGTCTCGTCCGGCGAGGCGAACGCCTGGTAGATCGAGAACAGGTGCGAACCTTCGGGATCCTTGGGCTCGCCCGGCGCCTGGGAGTTGGTCTTGATCCCCAGGATGGCCTTGCGCAACGCCGGCGCGGGGAGCCACAGCGGGATGGTGTTGTCGTAGCTCTTGGACATCTTGCGGCCGTCCAGCCCGGGCAGCGTCGAGACGTTGTCCTCGATCGCGGCCTCGGGCAGCGTGAACAGCTCGCGTCCGGCGCCGAACAGGTGGTTGAAGCGCTGGCCGATGTCGCGCGCCATCTCGATGTGCTGGATCTGGTCGCGTCCCACCGGCACCTGGTGCGCGTTGAACAGCAGGATGTCGGCCGCCATCAGCACCGGATACATGTACAGGCCTGCGCTGATGCCCGCGTCCGTGTCCTCGCCCGACTCGCGGTTGAGGTCGCTCGCCGCCTTGTAGGCATGGGCACGGTTCAGCAGTCCCTTCGCGGTCACGCAGGTCAACAGCCAGGTGAGTTCGGGGATCTCGGGGATGTCGGATTGCCGGTAGAAGTACACCGACTCGGGATCCAGCCCGCAGGCGAGCCAGCTTGCCGCGATCTCGCGCGTGGACTGCTGCACGCGCGCGGGCTCCTGGCACTTCACCAGCGCGTGGTAATCGGCCAGGAAATAGTAGGACTCCACCTCCGCGAGCCGGCTCGCGGCGATCGCCGGCCGGATGGCGCCCACGTAGTTGCCCAGGTGCGGCGTGCCGCTGGTGGTGATGCCGGTGAGGACGCGGCGTTCGGGGCTCATGCGCGGGATTCGGGCCTGGGGCCGACAAGTGTACGGGATGGGTCGAAAGGTTCGGACGGCGCTGGCCTCCGTCGGGTTCGTGCGGGCGGGTTAACCCCGATCCCGATGGGGCGCCGTTACACGCTTCAAGACCAACCCGGAGGACACCATGAACCGCTCGCTCGCCCTGACCATCGCCCTGGCCCTGACCGCGACCGCCTGCTCCGCGCATGCCGGCGCGCTCGTCGACCTCGGAGTCACCGACCTCGACACGGGCGACCGCCTCAAGGTCTATCGCAGCGGTGGCCAGTACTACGTCGCCGGCACGCCGGGCCATCGCTACGCGCTCACGCTGGACAACCGCACCGGGCAGCGCGTCATGGCCGTGCTCTCGGTCGATGGCGTCAATGCGGTGACGGGCGCGACGGCCGGCGCACTGCAGTCGGGCTACGTGCTCGACCCGTACGAGCATGCGCAGGTCAAGGGCTGGCGCAAGAACCTCTCCGAGGTCGCCGAGTTCGTGTTCACCTCGGTGCCGCGCAGCTACGCCGCGCGCACCGGCCGCCCGCAGAACGTGGGCGTGATCGGCGTCGCGGTGTTCCGCGAGGCGTATCGCGCGCCGCCTGCCCTCTCGCCGCCGGCCTGGGAGCCCCGGGACGAGCGCGACGACTATGCGCGCGGCAACGAACCGGGGGCGAAGGCCCAGGCGGAGAGCAGCGACTCGCTCGCCGGCCGCGCCGGCAGCGCGCCCGCCCCGGTGACCGCGCCCAGCGGGGCACGCGAGTCCGGACAGGATTTCGGATCGGGCATGGCGAAGTCCCGTGCCGCCCCGCGGGCCCGCCAGGAACTGGGCACCGGACATGGCGATCGCCGCTACGACCCGGTCAACACCACCGCATTCGAACGCGCGAGCGACCGGCCCGACGAGGTGATCTCGCTCTACTACGACGACTGGAACGGCCTCGTCGCCCGTGGCGTGGTGGCGCCTCGCCGTCCCTATCGCGCACCCGATCCCTTCCCGCTCACCTTCGCGCCGGATCCGCCGCGCTGGTGAGTCCGAAGGGCCGAATACCCCCTCTCCCCGCACTGCGGGGAGAGGGTTGGGGCGAGGGGCCACCTTGCCCATCGTCTCGAGCGAGCCCGATCGACGTCCTTCGCGGTGCGCCCCTCATCCGGCCCTGCGGGCCACCTTCTCCCCGGATCGGGGAGAAGGGAACGCGCGGGGGGTCGCCAGATGCGGATCGGGGGCGTGGGCGCGCCGGGCGGAACACAAGGGGGATTCGGCGTTACGCGCGCATCAGGGTGGACTTGCCGAACAGGCTTTCCACCAGGTCCACGGCGAGTTCGGCGGTGCGGTTGTGGAGGTCGAAGGCGGGGTTGAGTTCGAAGATGTCGAGCGAGGACAGGCGGCCGGTGTCGGCGATCATCTCCATCACCAGCTGCGCCTCGCGGTAGTTCGGGCCGCCGGGCACGGTGGTGCCGACGCCGGGTGCGATGCCGGGGTCGAGGAAATCGACGTCGAAGCTCACGTGCAGGTGGGTGTCCGGGTCGACGCCCTCCAGCGCCTCCTCCATCGCACGCTTGATGCCCACCTCGTCGATGTAGCGCATGTCGTAGATGTCCAGGCCCACGTCGCGCACGAGGCGCTTCTCGCCCGGATCGACCGAGCGTATGCCGATCAGGCGCAGCTGCTCGGCGCGGAGCGCGGGTATCGCGCCGCCGAGCGCGGTGAGCACGCCCGGACCGATCCCGCACAGGCAGGCGAGCGGCATGCCGTGCAGGTTTCCCGACGGCGTGATCTCGCTGGTGTTGAAGTCGGCATGCGCGTCGAGCCAGAGCACGCGCAACTTGCGCCCGCGGCGCGCGCATTGCGCGGCGATCGCGCCGATCGAACCGATCGCGAGCGAATGGTCGCCGCCCAGCACGATGGGCATGCGGCCGTCGGCCATGGCGTCGGTCACGGCCGCGAACACGCTGCGGTTCCACTGCAGCACTTCGGGCAGGTGGCGGTAGCCGTGCTCGGGTTCGGTCCACGGATTGACCGGTCCCGAGACGTTGCCGCGGTCCTCCACGTCCACGCCATGCGTGCGCAGGGCGTTCGCGATCCCGGCCACGCGCAGGGCCTCGGGCCCCATGGACGCGCCGCGATGCCCCGCGCCGATGTCAGACGGCACCCCGATCAGCGAAACGGCACGGACGCTCATGCGTGGATCAATCCCTGCGCAGCGCGGTCTGGCGCAGCAGCTGCGCCAGATCGCTCGGTTGGATGGTTTTGCGCACGACGGCGGCGAAGCCCGAGTCCATCGCCACCTGCCGAGGCAGGGTGCCATCGTCCACCGTCAGGCAGATCTTGGGCAAGGCCGAGAACTCGGGCATGCTGCCCAGTTCGCGCGCCACGTCGCCCGCGGTGTGGCCGTCGAGCCAGAAGTCGATGAGCAGGATGTCGGGCGTCTCGAGCACGAGGTCGGCCTCCAGTCCCGGCAGGGAATCCACCAGCCGCACGCGCAGGCCCTCGCGCATCAGCGCGTCGCGCCAGTAGCGACCCTGCTCGCGGTCGTCCTCGAGGAACAGCACGTAGACCGCATGCTCGCCCGGCGGACTCGAGGCCGCATCGGGATCGGCCGCGGCGATCTCGCGCGCCGCGCGGCCGAGCGTGCGCAGCAGCGACTCGGCCGCGACCGCGATGCGCCGGACCAGGTCCGGCAGGGGCGTGCGCGCCTCGGGTGCGTCGCCGACCCAGGACTGCAGCGCGCTGTCGATGCGACGGGCCTCGCGACCGAGATCCTCGTACCCGTACGCCGGCGCGGAGCCGGCGAGCTTGTGCACCAGCGTATGGAAGCGCTCGCGCGCGAGTCCCTGGTCGGGATCGGCCAGCCACGCCTCCCAGGCGAGCGCGAGGTCCTTGAGCTTCTCCGGCAACGATTGCCGGTACCGCGCGAGCAGCTCGGCCTTGGCGTCCATGTTCCCCCCCGTTACGCGCCTGGTACTTGCGTCCGGGCAGCATGGCAAGAACCGCCGGGGGGCGCAAATCGGCTTCGTCCCCGGCGGTCGTGCGCGGGGCGCACGCTACAATTCCCGGTCGATCCGCCCCTGGCGCTTTCGTATCACCATCCCGTGCTGGCATAGCTCAGTTGGTAGAGCAGCCGCCTTGTAAGCGGCAGGTCGGGGGTTCAAGTCCCTCTGCCAGCACCATGGTCGACTGGCCTCAGCCGCAGGCGTCCTGCTGTTCGGTGACATCGAGCAGGTCGGGCAGCAGCGCGCGCCAGTTCAGGGTCGTGCCGGCGTCCAGGGCGTAGTCGAGCCAGTAGATCGGCAGCTCGTCGCTGCGCTCGATCACCTGGGGCTCGAAGCCGAGCGTCTCGAGGTCCCCGCGGCGCTTGTCGGCGTTCGCGCGCTCCTTGAAGAGGCCGAGCGAGATGCTGTTCTGGTCCTCGCCGGCGGTCACCACGTAGTAGTCGCGCACGCCCTTGGTGGAGAGCCGGCGTGCCATCTTCAGGGCTTCCTCGCGACTGGCCGGCGCCGGCAGGTAGACCAGGTACCCGCGCGACTGGCGTTGCCGGTCCTCCTTGAACTGGATGCGCTTGACCTTGGGCGTGAGCGCGGTCAGCGCGCGTCGCAGGTCGGACTGGGTGACGAACGGACCGAGTCGGATGCAGGTGTCCTGCGCCTCTTCGGCCACGGTCCGGGGTTCGGTCGCCAGTTCCGCGGCATCCACCTCGGGATGGGCAGGCTCGGTTTCGCTCAACAGCACCAGGCGCGGCACGCCCGGATCGGTCGTCGGCGGCGGCGGGTCCGGCGGCGGCACCGGGGCCAGCCAGAGCCAGGCGGCGAGACCGACATTGCCCGCGAGCAGCAACAGGAACAGCACCCGCAGGAACATCGCATCGCCCACGACCCAGGGGCGCAGATTGTAGCGAGACGCTCCGCTCAATCGGGCTCGGATCGTGTTTCGGGGTCTGCGGCGGCACGAGCGAGGCCGATGAGCACGAGCCGGGGCTCCAATCGCACCGGAAACGGGAGCATGCCGGCCAGGTGGTCGGCATCGCCTCCGGTCATCCAGACCGTGAATGCGCCACCGGGGTGGTCGCGCAGCGCGCGCCATCCGCGTTCGACCAGGCCGGCGGCCGCGCCCCAGGCGCCGCTCGCGAGTCCGTCCTCGGTGCTGCTCCCGAACGCGGCGACCCGGCCCGCCACGCGCTGCTCGATGCGTGCGGTACGTGCCACCACCGCGCGCTGCATGAGCTCGGGACCCGGCACGATGCTACCGCCGAGATGGGTACCGTCCTCGGACAGCGCATCCATGGTCAGCGCGGTACCGGCGCCCACGACCAGCGCCGCGCCGCGCTCAAGTGCGCGCGCCGCGATCATGGCGAGCATGCGGTCCACGCCCAGGCGGGCGGGTTCGGCGTACGCGTTGCGCACGCCCAGCCACTGCGCACGGCTGCGCGGACGCCGGATCGGCAGGTTGCCGTATCGCGAGCGCACGGCCGATGCCAGGCGATCGCCGACCGACGCGCGCGCGACCTCGGAGATCCACACCGACTCCGGACGCCCCGACTGCGCCAGCACGGCGGAGATTTCGGCGTCCGGGTCGCGGTCCGCATGCACGAGGGTCGCCAGCGCCTGCACGTCGGATCCGTGCGCCGTGGCGAGCTTGATCCGCGTGTTGCCGATGTCGGCGAGCAGGATCATGGCACCGTGCGCACGCTGACCTCGGCGCTGGACAGCGCCTGCAGGCGGCCGTCGAATCGCGCCAGCAGGCGACCGCTGCCGTCGATGCCCTCGATCCGTGCCTCGTGCCGCCGGCCGGCGGTTTCCACCGTGGCGAGCCGCCCCGCGAGCACGTCCCCCTCGCGCCAGCGCGCGAGCACGGGCTCCAATCCCTCGGCCTCGAAGCGCTCGAGTTCGGGCAGCAGGTGGTCGAGCACGATCGCGACCACGTCGTTGCGACGCGGCAGCGGGCGCGAGGTCGCGCGCGCGAGGGTCGCGAGGTCGGTCCAGGGCTGGTCCAGGCCTTCCATGGCCTGCGCGGGAAGATCGTGGTTCAGGCCCAGCCCGATGACCACCGTGCACGGTCCGGTGCTCTCGCCGCTGGCCTCGATCAGCACGCCGCCGAGCTTGCGTCCCTGCCACCACAGGTCGTTCGGCCATTTCAATCCCACCGACGCCCCGATCGCGTGGACGAGCGCGTCGCGCACGGCCGCGCCGACGGCGAGGCTGAGCCCCTGCAACGCGGACAGGCCCTGGTCGAATCGCCACAGCACCGACATCGCGATCCCCGCCGCGAGCGGCATGCGCCACCGGCGCCCGCGACGGCCGCGACCGCCGGTCTGTACCTCGGCGAGGCAGACGCTCGCGTCGGGCAGGCTAGCGCCGCGTCGCAGCCATTCGCTGCTGGTGGAGTCGAGCTCGACGTGCACCTCGAGCGCGCCCACGCGCGTTCCGCTCGCGATCGACGATCGGATCGCACCGGCATCGAGCCAGTCCGGCTGCCGTTCGAGTCGGTAGCCCTCGCCGGCGCGCGCCGCGATCGGCAGGCCGAGTGCGCGCAGGCGCTCGATCCGCTTCCACACCGCGGCGCGGGTGACGCCGAAGCGCGCAGCCAGGGCGTCCCCGCGGGCAGTCCCGGATTCCGCCAGGGCCTGCACCAGGGTGCGCAGGTCGAGCTCGGTCACGCGGATCGGCGCCAGCGCGACGGGTCGAGCAGGCGCGCACGCTCGAAGCGGTGCTCGGTGCCTGAAGCGAGTCGCTGCAGGTTCGACCGGTGCGTCCAGACCAGGAACACCGCGACGGACAGCGCGAACCCGAGCAGGATCGCATCGGCGGGCACCAGCCAACGCACGGCGAGCGGGAGCACGACCCCGGCACAGACCGTTCCGAGTCCCACGTAGCCGGTCGAGCCGAGGACCAGGAGCCAGGTCGCCAGCGATGGCAACAGGGTCAACGGCGCGATCACGAGCATGGCGCCGATCAGGGTGCCTGCGCCCTTGCCGCCGCGAAATCCGTAGAAGATCGGCCACACGTGTCCGATCGTCGCGGCTGCGCCGGCCGCCAGGGCATCGCCCGATCCGGGCAGCAAGGCGGCGGACTCGAATCCGTTCCATCCCCCGAGCACCGCGGCCAGGGCACCCTTGCCCGCGTCGATCAGGATCACCGCGAGGCCGAACGCGGCGCCCTGGGTGCGGAATGCGTTCGTGCCGCCTGCATTGCCGCTGCCCAGGGTGCGGATGTCGACGCCACGCAGGCGACCGAGCAGCAGGCTGCCCGATACCGAGCCCAGGAGGTAGGCGAGCAACAGCTTCACGAGCAGCCACGCGAGCGGACTCATGGCGGTGCGTCCGCCGCCAGTTCCTGCACGCCCGCGACCAGGGAGCCGGGACCCGCGTGCGCGCCGATGCCGGCACCGGCTTCCACCAGCCAGTCGCGCTCCAGTCCCGGCCGCAGGCGGCGCAGTTCCGCCTGCAGGCGCTCGCCGTCCTCGGGACAATCGCAGTGTGCGAGCAGCACGCGGTAGCGCCGCCCGGGCCGCAGGCGCTTTGCGAGATAGGCGGCGAAGCGTTCGGGGAAATCGCGGTCGCCGCGAAGGAAGCCCGCCATGCCGAGCCTGCCGTTGCGCTTGCGCTGGATGACGGGCTTGAGTCCGGTCAGGCGCGAGAGCGGCAGCGCCAGGCGCGGCGCCCTGCCTCCGCGCACGCCGTAGCTCAGGTCGCGGATCGCGGCGTACAGCTGGGTGCGGTCGCGCATGCCCACGATGATCGCCTCGATCTCGTCGACCGAGGCGCCGCGCGCGGCCGCCTCGCCGGCGGCGATCGTGATCAGCCCCTGTGCGCAGGTGCCGGTGCCGGTGTCGACCACGCGGATGCGTGCACCGTCCACGCGCTCGGCCGCGCTCTCCGCGGCCTGCAGGGTGCCCGACAGCGCGCGCGAGAGGCCGGCATAGACCACCTGGCCGTGGTGCGAGAGCAGGAACTCGAACAGGCGGCGGAAGTCGCCCGGCGGCGGCTGCGAGGTGCGCGGCGGAATCGGGCTCTCGCGCACCTCGCGGAAGAATTCGCGCGCGCTGAGCGAGACCTTGTCGAGGAAGTCGCGCGCGCCGATGCTGACGCGCACCGGCACGAGGTGGATGCACAGGCGCTCGAGCTCCTCCGCTGGCAGGTCCGCGCCCGAGTCGGTGACCACCGCGACCAGCTGGTGCTGCTGCGCCGCGCTCTCGGCCTGCCGGCGCATGTCGTCGGCCTTCTCGCTGCTTACGCGGCCGAACCGCGCGCAGGCGTCGAACAGAAGGGCCGGCTGGTCCAGGTGCGCATGCACGCGCACGCGGTCGCGCAGGCCCGCCAGCACCAGGCTCGAGATCGGCAGCGCGAGCAGCGCGGCCTTGAGCCCCAGGCGATCGACCGGATCGGCCGCGACCACGCACTCGCAGCAGTAGCCGTGCGTCTCGCCCGGGCCATGCAGCACGTCGCGGATGTCGACGCCGGGTTGCGCCAGCTGTTCGGCATCGGGGCCGGACATGGCCACGCGGCCGTGCTCGATGTAGCGGCACACGCCCTCGACCAGGTCCACGAAGCCGAGAGCACCGGCATCGACCACGCCGGCGGCGCGCAGCTCCGCGAGCTGGCGCTGGGTGTCCTCGAGGGCGCCGCGCGCGCGCGCCAGGGCCCGCGCGAAGGCACCGCGGAAATCGAGCGTGCCCTGCTCGGCGGCGCGTCGGAATTCCTGCGCGAAAGCCGTGAGCACGGACAGGATGGTGCCTTCGCGCGGCTCGGCCAGCGCCTCGCGCGCCGCCTCGGCGCCGTTCGCGAAGGCCTCGCCGAGCTGTTGCACGGAGATCCGCGCGTGCAAGCCGGCGCGTTCGGAGACACCCTGGAAGAACTGCGCCAGGATCGCGCCGGAATTGCCGCGCGCACCGTCCACCGCATCGCTCGCGAGGCGCCGCAGCACCTCGCCGGCATTGCCTGCGCCACGCTGCCTCAAACACGGCAGCACGGCACCGAGGGTGAACGCGAGGTTCGTGCCGGTGTCGCCGTCGGGCACGGGGAACACGTTGATCCGGTTGATCTCGTCCCGACGCGCGATGACGTTCTGGATGCCCGAGACCAGCGCCCGTCGCATTGCATAGCCGGACAGTTCTTGCATGCGGGCCTGCGGGGCTGGAGGGTCGGTGTCCGATCGGGCAGCGAGTGTAGCCCGCGGTTCCGGTGCCGCCTTGTGCACCGCAACAGCGATTCCGGCAGCAATCCGGCCGCACCGGTCGTATCATAGACAGTCCGTCGCGCCGTTCAGGAAACCTTTTGCGTCCTGCGCGCGTCTAACGGGGGATCCGGGTGGTCGTGCCGGGCGAACCGACGGGGAAGGCGTGGCCGGCAACGGCTGCGTGAGGAGACACCGATGCGTACCTTGCTGTTACCGGCCGCCGCCGCCCTTTTCCTGATGCTCCCCGATGCCGCATGCGCCGGGTCGTTGTCGCGTCTCATCCCCGACCTCGAGCTGCCCAGCGTGCGACTGAGCGCCTTCGAGCCTGGCGAGTCCACGCCGCAGCCGGGCAACCGCTTGAACATCCCCGGACGCGACGCACCCGAGGAATGCCCGGGCGAATCGTCGGGCACGCGCGAGGCGGCCGAGCCCGGGCGCGAGGCGGATGCACTGCCGTCGGGTGTTGCCGGCGAAGGATCGGGCGAGGTCGCGAAGCCCGCGAAGGGCCGTGCCGTGCGCTGGAAGGCCTTGCTGCCCGGCGCGCTCAAGTAGCCGTCGATCCGGTGACCCCGCACCGCCGGTGCGCGACCGGACGATGCCGGTCGGTTTCCGTGCAATGAAGTGGCTCTTCGGCGCACGCGCCGACCGGAAGATGGACGATGAGGCGTGGGCCCAGGTCCTGTCCGAGGTGCGCCTGGTCGGCACGCGCCCCGAGTCCGACCTGCAGAGACTGCGCGCGCTGACCGACACCTTCCTCGCGCGCAAGCGCTTCAGTCCCACGCACGGGCTCGAGCTCGACGCACGCATGCAGCGCGTGATCGCCGTGCAGGCCTGCCTGCCGGTGCTGAACCTGGGGTTCGACTGGCTGGACGGATGGCGCGAAGTCATCGTCTATCCGGGCCAGTTCCGCGTGCGCCGGCGCGAGCACGACGAGAACACCCAGGTCGCGACCGAATGGGACGACGAGCTCGCGGGCGAGTCGTGGTCGCACGGCCCGATCGTGCTGAGCTGGGCCGACGTGGAACTCGACCTCGACGAGCCGTTCGAGGGATTCAACGTCGTCCTGCACGAGATCGCCCACAAGATCGACGGCCGCGACGGTGTCCTCGACGGCGCACCGACGCTGCCCGACCACGCGCGGCGCAAGCGCTGGGCCCAGGTCATGCAGCGCGCGTACGACGCGCACGTGGCGGAAGTGGAAGCTGGCGTCGAGACCGTACTCGATCCCTACGGCGCCGAGGCCGAGGACGAATTCTTCGCGGTGCTGACCGAGTACTACTTCAGCGCGCCCGACGTGCTCGCCGAGCACTACGACGAGGTCTACCGGGAACTGCTCGCGTTCTACGGACCGGTGCCCATGCCCGCGGCCAGAGGGCGCTCGTCCTCGTCCACCGGACGCGCAGGCGTGCGCTTGATCGGCGGCGACAACCGCTTCACGTCGGGATCCTCGCGGCGCTCGTCGACCTGCATCGACGTGGCGCTGACCTCCGCGCGCAGCGCGTAGGCCTTGCCCGAGCCGTCGCCGACCTCGACCGATCCCGCCACGCCCTCGGCGAGCACCAGGGCCGGCTCGCTGACCAGGGCGAGCGGCGTGCCCGATTCGATGCCGAGGTCGATGCGCAATCGTCCGCCGCCGATCGAGGCGGCCGCCAGGGTGAGCCGCCAGGGGCGCTCGCCGCCGATCTCGAGCGAGACGCGTTCGTTCGGGCGCGCACTCAGCGTGCGCTGCTCGTCGGGACGGCCGGGGATCGAGATCTTCACCGCGTACCGGTATCCCGTTCGCAGCGCGAGCTCCGCATCGCGCGCGGACGGCGCCACCATCAGCGGCGCGGGATCGGCGCGGGCGTCCGAGATCGGCAGCCACGCGGCCGCGCCCGTGGCGACCGCGAGCGCGCCACGCATGGCGGCACGGGCGAGTCCCGACGCGTAGCGCGAGCGGTGGCCGGCGTTCATGGCCGGGGGCCGCGTGCGGGAACCGTCGCGAGCACCTCGCGCGCCGCCGCCAGCACGTGCTCGACGGTGAAGCCGTACTGCGGGAACAACTGCTCGGCCGGGGCCGAGGCGCCAAAGCGGTCGATGCCGATCACCGCGCCATCCAGCCCCACGTACTTGCGCCAGTAGTCGCTGACGCCGGCCTCGAGCGCGACGCGCGCGCGGCACCAGGACGGCAGCACCGATTCGCGATACGCGGCAGGCTGCGATTCGTAGGCCAGCGTGCACGGCATCGAGACCACGCGCACGCCCACGCCCTCGCCGTGCAGGACGCGCGCCGCGCCCATCGCGAGTTCCACTTCGGAACCCGTGGCGATCAGGACCAGCTGGACCTGCGCCGAGGGCGGATCGAACAGCACGTAGCCGCCGCGCGCGATCGCCTCGACCTGCGCCGCATCGCGATGCTGGTGCGCGAGGTTCTGCCGCGTGAGCACGAGCGCGCTCGGTCCGGTGCGCCGCGCCAGCGCCTCGCGCCACGCGACCGCGGTCTCGACCGTGTCGCACGGACGCCAGACGGCGTGGTTGGGGATCAGCCGCAGGCTCGCCACGTGCTCGATCGGCTGGTGCGTGGGGCCGTCCTCGCCCAGGCCGATGGAATCGTGCGTGTACACGCGCACCACGTTCGCCGGGATCAGGGCCGACATGCGCACGGCGTTGCGCGCGTAGTCGGAGAAGACGAGGAAGGTCGCGTCGTAGGGACGGATGCCGCCGTGCAGCGCGAGGCCGTTCGCGATCGCGCTCATGCCGAACTCGCGCACGCCGTAGTAGACGTAGTTGCCGTCGCCCTCGGTCGCGGTGTTCACGTCCTTGGATCCGCGCCAGAGCGTGAGGTTGGAATGCGCGAGGTCGGCCGAGCCGCCCACGAGTTCGGGCAGCATCGGGCCGTAGAATTCGAGCGCGAGCTGCGACGCCTTGCGCGTGGCGACCACGGCGCCCTCGGCCTGCAGGCGCGCGATGTGCGCCGCGGCGGCCTGCTCGAAGCCCTCGGGGAGGTCGCCGCGCAGGCGGCGCTCGAACTCCATCGCGGGTTCGGGATGGAGCTTGCGGTAGCGTTCGAACAGCACCTGCCACTCGGACTGCCAGGCATCGCCGCGCGCACGCGCGTCGTAGGCGGCGCGGATCTCGTCGGGAACCTCGAACGGCGCATGGGTCCAGCCGAGCGCGGCGCGCGTCGCGGCCACCTCGTCGCGACCCAGGGCCGCGCCGTGGCTCGATTCCTTGCCGGCCTTGTTCGGCGAGCCGTAGCCGATCACCGTCTTGCAGCAGATCAGCGTGGGCTTGTCGGGATCGAGGGCGGCGGAGACCAGCGCGGCCTTGATCGACTCGGCATCGTGGCCGTCGATCTCGCGCAGCACTTCCCATCCGTAGGCCTCGAAGCGCCTGGGCGTGTCGTCGGTGAACCAGCCCTGCACCTTGCCGTCGATCGAGATCTGGTTGTCGTCGTAGATCGCGATCAGCTTGCCCAGCTTGAGCGTGCCCGCGAGCGAGGCGACCTCGTGCGAGATGCCTTCCATCAGGCAGCCGTCGCCGAGGAAGACGTAGGTGTAGTGGTCGACGATCTCCAGGCCCGGCCGGTTGAAGCGCTTCGCCAGGATCTTCTCCGCGAGCGCCATGCCCACGGCGTTCGCGAGCCCCTGCCCGAGCGGGCCGGTGGTGGTCTCCACGCCCGGCGTCTCGTGCGCCTCGGGGTGGCCCGGCGTCTTCGATCCGAGCTGGCGGAAGCGCTTGATCTCGTCGATGGGCAGGTCGTAGCCTGCGAGGTGCAGCAGCGCGTACTGCAGCATGGACCCGTGGCCGTTGGAGAGCACGAAGCGGTCGCGGTTGGGCCAGTGCGGATCGCGCGGGTTGTGGCGCAGGAAATCGTTCCAGAGCACCTCGGCGATGTCCGCCATGCCCATGGGCATGCCCGGATGGCCCGAATTGGCCTGCTGCACGGCATCCATGGCCAACGCACGGATGGCGTTGGCGAGTTCGCGACGACTCGGCATGACGGTTCTCGTTGGGGACGCGACACCACCCGAAGCGGCGGGCGCGTGCCGATATTGTCGCCGATGCGATTCGGATTGTCTTGGGCGCACGCGCCGCCAGGGGCGCGTGCGGCGTGCGGGAGGGTCTCAGGCGGTCCCGGTGGCGGGGGCCGCGGTGCCCGGTTTTTCGCCGGCGGCGACGACGACGGCCGTGGCCAGGTCGCCGGTGACGTTCAGCGCCGTGCGGCACATGTCGAGGAAGCGATCCACACCCAGGATCAGGCCGATGCCTTCGGGCGGTACGCCGACGATCGCGAGGATCATGGTGATCACCGGCAGCGAGCCGGCAGGCACGCCTGCCGTGCCGATGCCGCCGATGATGCAGAGCGCGAGCACGAGCAGCTGCTGGCCCACGCCGAGTTCGATCCCGAACACCTGCGCCAGGAACAGTACCGTCACGCCCTCGAACAGCGCGGTGCCGTGGTGGTTCGCCGCGGCACCGATGGTGAGCACGAATCGACCGACGGTGGGAGGCAGCTTCAGGTTCTGCTCGGCCACGCGCAGGGTCACGGGCAGGGTGGCGGCCGAGGACGCGGTCGCGAACGCCGTGAGGATGGCTTCCTCGCTGTCGCGGAAGAACCGCCCGGGCTTCATGCCACCGACCCATCGCACCCAGAGCGGCAGCACGACCAGCCCGTGCACGGCGAGCGCGGCGACCACGGTGCACGCGTACCATCCCAGGGTCTTCATCAGGCCCCAGCCGAAGCGCGCGCTGAGCGCGAACATGAGCGCGGCCACGGCATAGGGCGCGAGCCGGATCACGAGTCCGATCAGCTTCATCGAGATCTCGAACAGGCCCTGCAGGGCCTCCTTGAACCGCTGCGTCGCCGGCGTGGGCGTGAGCACGAGGCCGATGCCGATCATCAGCGCGAAGAACATCACCGACAGCTTCTGCTTGTCGTCCGCCGCGGCGGCGACGATGTTCTTCGGCACGATGCCGAGCAGCAGCTTCATCGCCGACATCTCGCTGCCCGTGGCCGCCAGTTCGTGCGCGCGCGTGGCGCCGCCGGCCATGACGGTCTGCAGGGTGGCCTGGTCGAAGCCCCGTCCTGGTGCGAACAGGTTGACCATCAGGATGCCGATGAGCACCGCGATGCCGGTGAACACCGCCGTGTAGACCAGCGTGCGCAGGCCCAGTCGCCCCAGGCTCGCGATGTCGCTGAGCTCGGCGACGCCGAGCACCAGCGCCGAGAACATCAGCGGCAGCACGAGCATGAACAGCAGGTTGAGGAAGACCTGGCCGACGGGCTGCGCGACGAGCGTGATCAGGCCGTCAACCCAGGGCACGCCCTGGCCGAAGGCATAGGCGAGCAGGCCGGTCGTCGCGCCGATCAGGAAGCCGAGCAGGACCTTGATGTGCAGGGGGAGTCCGCTCGCCTGGACGGGTTCCGCGTGGCTCGCTGTCATGGTCGGATTCCTGGTGGGCGTGACCAACCCCGCATTCAGGGCGTCGTGCCGTGGTGGTGGTGGTGGCCGGAGCGCGAGTGTACTAGCGACCCATGCCCGGGGAGTCGTTGGCCAGGCGGTGTATGACTGCTGCAGGCCCCGAGGCGGCGTGCGCGCGCACGCCCGGGCGCGCTCCACCGCTCGTCAAGTCGCCTGTTCCCGCCTCTGCAGCTCCATCGCGGCGATGTCGGTCATCGGTCGGCCCACGAGATAGCCCTGCACGTGGTCGCAACCCAACGATTCGAGCAGGCGGTACTCGGCATCGGTTTCGACGCCCTCGGCGATGATCTGCGAGCCGAGCGAGCGGGCCATGGCGATGACTGCGCGGACGATCGCGAGGGCCCGCTCGCTGCCCATCATGGGCGACACCAGCCCGCGGTCGAGCTTGATGCTGTCGAAATGCAGCCTGTGCAGGTGGCCGAGGTTCGAGTAGCCGGTGCCGAAATCGTCGAGGGAAACCTGGATCCCCGCCTGGTGGCAACGCTCGATCAGAGCGAGCGTGCGCGGGAGGTCGAGCGCCAGGCTTTCGGTGATCTCGACTTTCAGATTGCCCAGCGGGACTCCGGACCCGCGGGCGGCCTCCGCGAGGTCGGCGACCACGTCGGATTCCTCGAGCTGCCTGCCCGAGACATTGACCGCGATCACCGGCAGCTCCTGCAGCCCATCGCGCGACAGCGTCGCGAGGAAGCCCGCGGCGCGACGCATCACGAGCCGGCCCAGCGGCACGATCAGCGAGGTTTCCTCCGCGACCGCGACGAACTCCATGGGGGAGACCGGGCCGCGTTCGGGATGCAGCCAGCGGACCAGCGCCTCATAGCCCCGGACCCGTCCGGACGAAAGCGCGCGGATCGGCTGGTAGAGAACGTCGATCGCGCCACGTTCGATCGCGTCCCGCAACTCGCTGTCCAGCCTGATCTTGCTCAGTCCGGCACGGTCACCCGAATCGCCCGACGGGGCGAGGGCCCGCTCGGGGACGCTCGGCTCCGCGCCACCTCCGTCGCCGATGCGCTCGAGGATCGCGCGGTAGCGCTGCAGCTGCGCGCGCAGCAGGGTCCGTACCACGGGGTCAGCGCTCTGCAGACGCTCTTCGATCTGCTTGCGGTCCACTTCGATCAACACGCTGTCGATCGTCGCGCGCGTGGTGGCGGTGCGCGGGGAGGCATCGATCAGCGCCATCTCCCCGAAGAGCTCACCCGGCCCCAGGTGCGCGAGCAGCGAGTGCACGCCGTTGCGTTCGGTGCTGACCTCGATCCGCCCGTGTTCGATCAGGTAGGCACAGTCCGGCAGGTCACCCTCGAGGAAGACGATTTCGCCCGCAGCGCAGATCCGCCTGAGTTCGGACATCCGAGCGTGCTCCCGGCATGCGAGGTCTGGGCACTTGCACAAACACGAAGGGGCCGCTTTCGCGGCCCCTTCACGTCCCGTATTTCGCTAGATCAGTTGCAGGATGGCGGCGGGGGCGACGTGCCCGCGAGATCGGTCAGGTCGATGCCCTTGAAGTCCACCTCGGCCTCCGCCGACCCGTTCGTGGTCGAGAAGACGCAGGTGCCGGTGGGCGGTGCGCCGACGCAGCCGAATCCGAGCGCGGCGATCGTGGCGTAGGTCTGCCCCGGGCAGTTCACGCCCGACACGCCATTGCACTCGGCGATCGCCTGCGGTTCTCCGGTGCGTCCGGGGCCAGCGACCGGATTCAGGGTGCCGTTTCCGGTTGCTTCGCAGTTGACGATGATGAGCGCATCGTTCACCGGTGCCCCGTTGAAGTCGATCAGGGTCAGGCGCACGTTGTAGAGGCCATCGCTGACCACGAACTTGGTCGGGAACGCCTGCAGGATGAGGCCGTTCGAGACGACCGTGACGGTGGCCTGCCCGCCCAGCGCACTGAACACGACGACCGGATCCTGGTTGCCGGCCACCACGCCGTTCGTGGTGATCTGCGCCGTGAGGCAACCGTTCGCACCGGTCTTCTGCGGCAGCGTGCCGGTGGTGCTCACCCCGTTGACGCTGCCGGTCCCGACCAGGTTCTGGAACAGGAACGACACCGACGCCTGCTCGATCCCGACACCGTTGAGGTCGAGTACGCAGACCTCCACCGGATACGTGCCGTTCGCCGGCACCTCGCCCGGGGAGGCGGTCACTTCGACGGGGCCTTCGCCCGGCAGCTGGATGATCTGCACGTCGCCGACAAGCTTGGCCACGCCGTTGACGACGCGACCGCTGCCCTGCGCCCAGAGCACCGCGGATTCGCCTACTGCGGACGACGGATACGTCAACGTCGCCTGGGCGGTGCCGAACGCGTCGGTCTGCGAGGAATTGGTGATGTTCGAGCGCGTCGCGCGGCCGATGATGTACGGGATCACCGTTCCGTTGTTGACCGCCGCCCCGGTGTCGTCGTTCGGGTTGAACCGATAGGTCACCGAGAGCGAGGTCGCGCTGTTCACGGACTGCACCGTACGCGCACCTTCCAGGTCTCGGTTGCCCGTCACGTCCTTGCCGAACAGCACCAGGGTGTCACCGGGGCCCGCGCCGCCGCCAGCGGTCGTGAACTGGCCGGTCGGTGCCGTGAAGGTGGTGTTGCCTTCGAGCGGATCGCCGTCGTTGCCGCGCAGCGCGAAGTCCGAGGTTCCCTGCACCTTCGGGAAATCGATCAGGCCGAACCGGATCTCGGTACCGGGAGACACCGGATTGCCCAGGCGGTCGGTTGCGACGACGGTGACCGGGCTGAAGTAGGCCCCGACCTGGTCGACGAGGATCGCCGGGCTGGACAGCAGGGAGGTACCGGGGATCGGCTGGGTGATCACGAGGTCGAACAGCTTGCCGTCGGACACCGCGAATCCGCGCGTCGAACTGATGGGATCGGCGATGCCGTTGTCGACGTTGTTGTCGGCACGGTCCGCCGTTGCACGCAGTGTCACGATGCCTTCGCGTGAGCCGCTCTGGTACGAGAAGGCGCCGAGTCCCTGGAGCGTGCGGATGGCAATCGTTCCGCCCTGGGCGGATCCGCCCGTGGCGCCGACGCCGATCAGGCGCTCGCCGCCCTGCGCACCACCGACGATCTCGACCTGGAGATTGTTGATGCCCGCCGCCGGATCGGGGCTGAATGCACCCGCTCCATCGAAGACGGAGACCTCGAAGGACTTCGACTGGGCACCGTTCGTTCCCTGCACGTAGACGGGCGACGAATCGGCGGTGATCAGCAGCGACCCGGGCAGCCTCGGCGTTCCGTTGCTGAACGTGTACGTGCGGGTGACCGAGATGACTTCGCCCGTCTGCTGGTCAGTCGTGCTGATCGTGAGGGTCGAGGTGCCCGGCGTGTTGTCCGAGGCGATGTAGAGGATGCCGATGCCCGAGTTCACGCCAACCGTCACCGAGCGGCACAGCGTCGTGCCGTTCGCGAGCCAGATTCCGGTCGCATCGAGGTTCGTGCCGATGGCCGCGTTGACGCCCGTGCCCGTGGTGCAACTGTTCGGGGTGGCAACGGTCGTGCCATTGCGCAGGGTGCCGTCGAGATTGCGGATCGTCACCGTCACCTGCGAGATGTACGGCGAGCCGAAGAACAGCACGTCGGAGAACGGGATCCCCTGGGGAACGGAGGGCAAGGTCGTGGGTCCGAACTGCACGCTGAGGCGCGGATCATTCGGAGCGCCCTCGCTGACGGTGATCGCCGTCGATCCGGTGACCGTGCGACCACCACCGGCGGTATCGGTCACCGAGGCGGTGAGCGTCGCCGTGCCGAGAGACCTGCTGTGGAACCTGAAGGTGGCGATACCGCCGCTGGTCGTCGACGACACCTGCTCGCCGATCGGGATGGCGTCCGGCGGGGCTGCGCCAGCCGCGGAAACCAGACCTACGCCCGGCGGGGAAACGCGCAGCCTGACCTCGGTGCCTTCCGAAACCGCCGCGCCGTTCGGGTTGCGGACCTGGACGGTGAGCCCGACCAGGGAACTTGGGGTCGTACTCGAACTCGCCGAAGAGACAGTCACCACGAGTCCCGCTGGCTCGAAAGCCGTGTTGTTTCCGCTTCCACCGCCGCCGCCGCAGCTCGCGAGGAGCAGCGCGGCGAGCGACAACACCAGTGACTGAATCGTGACTCTCATGTCGTGTCTCCGATACTTGTAATCGTGGGCCGATGACGCCGCAGTTCGCCGAGACCGCATGCCGCCGGTCACTTGCGGCTCTGGGCCAGGATCTTCGGGGTCACGAAGATCAGCAGCTCAGCCTTCGCCTCGTCGTGGGTTCGCCGCTTGAACAGGTTCCCGATCGCGGGGATGTTGGCCAGGAACGGGACCTTCGCCAGTTCGTCGTTGGAACGGAACTCGTACACGCCGCCGAGCACGACGGTCTGGCCGTTCTCCACGAGGACCGCGGTCTTGATCTGGCGCTTGTTGATCTGAGGCACGTCGCCGATCGAGGTGTTCACGAAGCCCGAGATCTCGTCCTTCTTGACGTCCATGACGAGGTACACGCGCTGGTCCTGGGTGATCGTGGGCGTGACCTTGAGTTCGAGCAGCACTTCCTTGAACTGCACGTTCGGGATCGGCACGGTGTTGCCGCCGGCCGTCGGCGAAATCGTCACGTAACCGACTTCGTCGCCCTGCTTGATGGTCGCTTCCTGCTGGTTCGCGGTGATCACGCGAGGACTCGAGACGATCTGGCCGCGCCCTTCGGATTCGAGGGCGGACAGTTCGAGATCGAGCAGGTAGTCGTGCGTCAGCAGCGCGAGTCCGAACGTGCCGGTGGCATTGGCCGCGGGCAGGTTCACGTTCAGGCGGTTGCCGATGCCAGGCAGCGCCACTGGAAGTCCGGTCGGCGAACCGTTCAGGCGGTTGGCCAGGGCCGAGGTCGCCATCAGGTCGGTCGCGGAGGAGTTGCCGGACGTCGCGATGACGTTTCCGTAGCGGTCCTCGTGCGCACCGGTGAACCCGAACTTCGCACCGATGCCCTTCCCATAGCTTTCGTTCGCGACCACGATGCGCGATTCGATCAGCACCTGGTCCACCGGTCGATCGAGCACGGCGATCAGGTCCCTCATCTCCCGGATCTTCTTCGGGATGTCGCTGATCAGCAGCGTGTTGGTGCGGTCGTCGTAGGTCACCGACCCGCGCGGCGAGAGGAAGCCGGAGCGACCGGTATTGGTCACGCCGGGGGCCGTCTGGCCTCCGGTATTCGTGGCCTTGGTCATCAGCTCCACGATGTCCTTCGCCTTGCCGTAGTTGATCGGGATGTACTCCGACACCACCTGCTCGCGCTGTTCGAGCGCGTTGCGGGCATCCTCGAGCGCCTGCTCGCGCTGGGCGACTTCCTGGGTCGGTGCCACCCACAGCACGTTGCCCTGCTTGCGCTTGTCCAGGCCACGCGCGCGCAGGATGATGTCCAGGGCCTGGTCCCACGGCACGTTGATCAGGCGCAAGGTCACGTTGCCCTGCACCGTGTCCGAGACCACGACGTTGAGCTCGGAGACATCGGCGATCAGCTGCAACACCGAGCGCACGGGGATGTCCTGGAAATTGAAGGTCACGCGTTCGCCCGTGTACTCGGGTTCGCGTGTCGCGCGGTTGGCGGCGGACGTGTCGGTCTGCGCGCTCACTTCCACGACGTATTCCGTGGCGGTCTGGTAGGCGAGCTGGTCGTAGGCGCCGTTGGTGTTGATCTCGATGCGCGCGCCGCCCGCCCTGGGACGAACTTCCATGGATTGGACGGGAGTCGCGAAATCGGTGACGTCGAGCTTCTGCGCCCAGCGATCGGGCAGGCGGACATTGGACAGTTCGACCACGATGCGCGTCCCCTGGCGCTGGAGGTCGGCACTCGCACCCTCGCCGCTGAACGTCACGATCATGCGCCCCTCGCCGCCCTTGCCGCGACGGAAGTCCACGTTGGCGATTTCCGGGCGGGCATTGGCGCTCAGCGCCTTGGTCGGGTCGTTCGAGATCATCGCGCCGACCGTCGTGCTGCTCGCGGCGGTGCCAATGGAGACCAGCAGCGAGTTGCCTTCGACGCGGGCCGTGTAGGGCGCCGAGCGGAACAGGTCGATCACCACGCGGGTGCGTCCGTTGGCTTCGAGCGCGGATACGGCGTTCACCGCCCCGACGCCGACGTTCAGCTTCCGCGCCTTGAACTCGGACTTCGTGGCATCGAGGTCGATCGCGATGCGGTCCGGCCCCTGCGTGGCGAAGAGCTTAGGGTCGGCCGGAGGCTGCGCCATCTTCAGCGCGACCTGCACCTGGCCGCCGGCGGCGGTGGTGTAGGTGACGTCCTGGAGAACGTTGTCGGCCCGCGCCGTGGCGGCGCAGATCAGCAGCAACGTGGCCGTGAGGGCGAGTTTCGCCAGTGCCTGCCCGACCAGCCCCGAGCGGGGAGTCGTGCGGCAACGGCGTTCAGCATTGTTCGTGATCATGCAGATTACCCCCAAGGGCGGCTATTTGCTTTCGAGCGAGATGGTTGCGGGACGTTCGATCCAGCCGCCCACCCCGTTCGGCACGAGTTCTACCAACTCGATGCGGTCCTCGAATATTCCCGTGATGCGTCCGTAGTTCTGTCCGAGGTAGTTGTCCGGTTTCATCCGGTGTATCACGCCATCGGGGTCCTTGATCAGGGCCGCGACGTCCTTGCCGAATCCCAGCGTACCCACCATGTCCAGCGAATCGAGCGGGAATCCCTCGAGCGGCTCACGGACGCGGTTCATGTCCGGGCGCGGCCCGTTCGCGTTCGACGCGGTGTCGTCCACGCTCGGGCTGAACGGGTCCCGGAGGTTCTGGGCCGTGTACTCGAACGATTCGAAGGTCTTTAGTTGCGGGATCGGATCCAGCGGCGCGCCCTTGCGGGACTTGATCTCGGCCACGCGCTGCTCCAACTGGCCCATCCCGCGCGTGCAGCCCGTCGTGCCCAGGAGGAACAGGCTGGCGAGGACCGTCGCGGCCAGCAGGGTCGGCCGGCCGAGCGTATGTTCTGC
>Ga0315912_10000998_pt1 | contig 39071 bp, 26 predicted proteins | sample VfabasoilMG_FD_204469 | JGI IMG/M metagenome (GOLD analysis project Ga0315912, IMG submission 204469) | Garden soil microbial communities collected in Santa Monica, California, United States - V. faba soil | ecosystem: Environmental > Terrestrial > Soil > Garden | place: USA: California... | reverse complement strand
AAGCTACTCGTTGATGGCGATCGGTTCGTCTTCAGGCTGGAGATTCGTCATCTCCGCTTCGAGCATCTGTTCGCCGGCAGCTGCTGGCACACCGTGCGTGAAGTTCACGGGCGGCAGGAACATCGTTGCCAGAAGACCGGCGCCCGAGACGACGGCTCCCGCAACGAAGACGCGATGCAGTGCCAATGCGAACTGATCGCGCACTGGCCCTGAGAGTGCGATGGCGCCTGACGCCAGTGCACCTTCCGCGCCTCCGGGCAGTGCGAGCCCGGCGAGGCCGCGCGCGAGAATCGCGCCCATCGCAGAGACCCCGAGTGCCGCACCGACGCTGCGTGAGAACTGATTGAGCGACGTGGCGAGCCCGAGCTGAGAGCGATCGACGGCGTGTTGAACCGCGAGTAGCAGCGAGAGCATCTGGGTTCCCATTCCGGCGCCGAGAATCGTGCAGCTCACGACGAGCGTCATGTGCGGCGAATGGCTGTCGAGCAGGCTGAGCCCGATGAAGCCAGCTGTCATCAGGATGCTGCCTCCGATCGCCGAGACACGGTAGCCCAGTCGAACGGTGACACGTGCACCGACGATCGACATGACAACCCAGCCCAGGAACAGCGGAGTGAGCACCTGTCCCGCTTGCGTGGCGGTGCCACCCTGGACGCTCTGCACGAAGAGCGGAATGAACGCGATGGCACCGAACATCGCAACGCCAACCAGGAAGACCACGACGATCGTGCGCGAGATGACCGGCAGTCGAACGAGCGAGAGCGGAAGAATCGGCTCCTCGGCTCGACGTTGCGCGACGACGAAGCCACCCAGCAGGACGATGGTGGCAGCAAGCCACAGGAGAGACGACCCCGCGTCGCCACCGATCGCGATCAGTAGAGTGCTGATCCCGGAGAAGAGCAGCGCCGCGCCGAGCCAGTCAACCTGCACCTGCCGCGTGACCCGTGAGGCCGGATACGCGAGGGCGATCACCGCCATGCAGCAGAACCCGAAGGGGACGTTCAGGTAGAACACCCATCGCCACGACAACGCATCGGTGATGTATCCGCCGACGAGCGGCCCCGCGATCGATGCCACACCCCAGACACCGCTGAAGAGTGCCTGGGTGCGGGCGCGCTCTGCCAGCGTGTAGAGCTCGCCGACGATCGTCATGCTCATCGGGATGATCGCGCCAGCGCCGAGCCCCTGAATTGCGCGCGCCGCGATCAGCGTGAACATGCTCGTGGCTGCACCAGACATCACCGAGCCGACCAGGAAGATCGCGACACCGAGCAGATACATGCGCCGCCTGCCGTACAGATCGGAGAGTCGTCCCCAGATCGGGACCGACGCTGTCGATGTGAGCAGGTAGGCTGAGAACACCCAGCTGTAGTGCGCGAGCCCGCCGAGCGTCGCAATGACCGTCGGCATCGCCGTGCTGACGACGGTGGCTTCGAGCGCGCCGAGGCTCATTCCGAGGAGAAGTCCGGCCGTTATGGCTCGTCGACGAGGAAGGCTGACCTGAAGATGAGGGGTTGGCTGAGACACACACTCAGCGTACCAGAAACTGGGCTACACTCCGCCGCATGAGATCGACTCGAAGCCCTCTTATTGCGGTCTTCGCTGGAGTCTTTGTCGTCTTCGCATCGTCAGCATCCGCAGCGACGTGCGAGAGCCTCACGTCGCTTGTTGTCCCGCACGGCACGGTGACGCTTGCGCAGACGGTGGCGGCTGGTTCGTTCACGCCGCCAACCGGACGTGCGGGTGGCCCACCTGGAGGCCAGAGTCCATTCGCGAAGCTCGGATCGTTTTGTCGCGTGGCCGTCACGCTCAAGCCTGGCCCGCAATCCGACATCAAAGCGGAAGTCTGGCTGCCGTCGTCGGGATGGAACGGCAAGCTGCAGGTGGTCGGTAACGGCGGATTCGCCGGCACGATCAGCTATCCCGCGATGGCGACCGCACTCGCGGCGGGCTACGCGGCGGCCAGCACCGACACCGGACATACAGGGCCATCACCGAACACGTTTGCGAATGACGATGTGCTGATCGACTTCGCGCATCGGGCGATCCACGAAACGACGGTTGCCGCTAAAGCAACCGTGCAAGGGTTGTTCGGCAACGCACCGAAGCTTTCGTACTTCAACGGGTGCTCGACAGGTGGCCGCCAGGCGGTCACTGCCGCGCAGCGCTATCCCGACGACTTCGATGGCATCGTTGGCGGAGCTCCTGCGAGCCACACGTCAACGCAGGCATTTGGTCAGATCTGGTTTGCTCAGGCGCTTGGCGATCCGGCGTCGGCCCTTCCACGCGAGAAGTTGACGATGTTGCACGACGCGGTGCTCAATGCTTGCGATGAGCTCGATGGCGCGAAGGACGGCGTGCTCGAGAATCCGCTCGCGTGCAAGTTCGATCCACAGGTCCTCGCGTGCAAGCAGGGAAGCGACAACGCGTCATGCCTGACGCCGGCGCAGGTCGAGGGCGTTCGACGCATCTACGCGGGGCCGTCGAATCCACGAACGAAGCAGCAGATCTTCGCGGGGCTCGAGCGCGGCAGCGAGCTTGGCTGGAATCCGGTTCCAGTTGGCTATGCGGCTGACTACTTCAAGTACATCGTCTTCAAAGATCCCAATTGGGACCCGAAGACGCTGAACTACGACTCGGACGTCGAGCGCGCGAGCAAAGGTAGCAATCTTGTCTTCGATGCGACCGAGACAGATCTCAGTCGCTTCACGAAGCGCGGCGGCAAACTGGTCATGTACCAGGGCTGGGCCGAGCCGGGCATTCCACCGGGCAACCTGGTGAAGTACTACGGTCAGATTCAGCAGAAGACGAGCGGAGCGAAAGACGCCGTGCGCGTGTTCATGGTGCCGGGGATGGGCCACTGCGGCGGCGGCAATGGCACGAGCACGTTCGACATGGTTGCTGCGCTCGATGCCTGGAGAGATGGCGGCAAGGCGCCCGAGCAGGTGAATGCTTCTCGCGTCCGCGAAGGCAAAGTCGATCGCACGCGCCCGCTGTGCGCATGGCCCGCATTCGCGAAGTACAAGGGAAGCGGGAGTATCGACGAAGCCGCAAACTTTAGCTGCGCCATCAAGTAGACAGTAGGCCGTAGGCCGAAGAGCCTCGGAGTTCTTACTGCCTACTGCCTACCGCTTACTGCCTACTTATTGGGCGTCATCGCCACGTTGAGCGTCGTCGTCTCGCCGGGGCGCACGGTGATATCGGTCATGTACGTCCGATACCCGTCCTTGCGAATCTGCACATTGTGAACTCCCGGACCCAGCTGCAGGACGAGGCGCTCGTTGTCCCCGGAATTCCACGGCTCGCCATCGATCATGATGCTCGCGTCGCCCGGCTGCACGCGAAGCGCGAGCGATCCGAACTCCGACCGCGGTCCTCCCTGCGGTGGCTGCCCTTGTTCAGGAACGATTGCGCCCGGGTCGTGATCTCGCTGCTGGTTTGGCGCGTAACGCTGTGACCGTGATGGAGGGGGACCGCTTGGTCGAGGCTTTCCGGCAGGTCGCACTGGTTCGGCGTCGCCAGGCCCAAGCTCCACCATCTCGTGCTTCACGCTGAACGTCTTGCCGGGTTGCAGATACAAGTGCTGCTGCAAGCTTCGATGCCCCGGTAAGAACACTTCGAGCTCGTGATCGCCTGGCTCGACATGAAGTCGTTGGAACGTTCCATCGAAGTCATCCACCGTGCCGGCGTAGTAGCCGTCGATAAAGACCTCGGCCTCGCGCGGACTCACCTGCAGGCGAAGCGATGCGCTGTTGTCGTAGACGTAGCCGTACGGATACCCGTAATACGGATAGCCATAGTACGGATACCCGCAGCACCCGAATCCCACCGAGAACGACCACGGGTAGCCATATCCGTAATAGGGGTAGTACCCGCCGTACCAGTACGGGCTTGCGTAGTAAGGCCGATACACGACGGGCCCGCGATACGCACCGCCACCGCCATAAACTGGCCGGGATGGAACGGGCCGCGGCACCGCCTGACGCGATGTCGCTTGTCGTTGTGCCTGGGCAAGCCCGGGCAGTAGAAGAATGGCAGCTGCCACGAGGGCCGCCGATGTGGTTCGCTTGCCTATGGTCACGGTGACCTCCGAGATCAATCCCATTGCTGGTGTAGGCAACGGTTGTGCCGCGGACGTGCGCCGGATTTCATTGTAAACGCAGTGACGAATGGGTGCGCGCGGTCGCCTTGCGGCGACAGCTGTCACGATGCGGGGACGGGATCTGGCATAGAGGGGAGAACAATCTCGAACACCGCGCCGTTGTCGTTTCGTGCGCTGATGCGGCCACCATGGCGCTCGACGATGGCCTTGACGATCGAGAGCCCGAGGCCACTTCCTCCCGCAGCTTTGCGAGCAGCATCAACTTTGTAGAAGCGCTCGAAGATCAGCGGCAGGTGCTCGTCAGGGATGCCTTGTCCGGTGTCACGCAGGCTCAACATCAGGCCGTCGGGCACAGTATTACTACTCAGGATGATCTCGCCACCCTCGGGTGTATGGCGCAGCGCGTTTGCGGCGAGATTCTGCAACGCTTGCTCGAGGCGATCCGAATCGCCGACGACGACTTCGGCGCCAGGCTCGACATGCTGAACGAGTCGAACGCCGCGCTCGTCCAACTCCCGCTCGTGACGTGCTGCCACACGCATGAAGATCGCCCTCACATCCACGCGCTCTTTTCGCATCGACGTGCCGCCGCCTTCGAGGCGCGCGAGGTCGAGCAGGTCGCCGATGATGTTCTCGAGCCGATGCGTTTCGTCGGTGACGATCTGCAGATAGCGCTCGCGAGTGGGCACGTCCAGTTTCAACTCGGACATGCCGAGGGTTTCGATGTAGCCGCGCATCGCGGTGAGCGGCGTCATCAACTCGTGTGACACATCTGCGAGCAACTGACGACGAGCGTTGTCTGATACCTCGAGCGCGCGAGCGCGGCTTGCGAGCTCCACCGCCATCTTGTTGAACGATCGCGCGACAGCAGCGACCTCGTCGCCACCGTTGTCGGGCGCGCGCGCATCCAGGTCGCCGGCGCCCAGTCGCTCGGTCGCGTCTTGAACCTCTTTCAACCGCCGGCGTGCAGGGCCGAACACGACAAACGCGATGACCACCATGCCGACGCCGAGCACGCCCGCTGCCACAGGCGCCATCGTCGGACCCAGCCTCGTGAGAATTCTCCAGAACGAAGGGCCACCAGGGAGCACGATGACCCGGCCGATCGGCATTCCGCTAAGCATGATCGGAGCGAATTCTCCGCGACGCTGTGGCCGCGGTGGCGGAGGACGATTGCCATCGGGCTCGCGGGGCTCGCCATCCGGTGGGCGCGGGGGAAAACCGCCGGGGCCGCCGTCGAATGGCGGGCCGCCTGGGCCACCGCCAAATCGCCCGCCGGGGCCGCCCCCGAATGGCCCCGGGCCATCGCCGCGACGCCCGAAGCCTCGCGGCCGCTCGTTCATGAATCGCTGTTCTTCTCGAACCTCTTCGAGCAACGCCTCGGGGACGTCGTTGTGATTCGAGAACGTTCGTCCATCGCGCATGACGATGACGAATGTTTGAAGGATCTCGCCGAACTGCTCGGGGAGATAGTGAGTCAGGTCGAGGTTCGGGTTCGTGTTGAGAGCGGCGCTGACGTCAGACCCGACGAGCGCTGCGAGACGGCGAGGCGATCGCGCGGGCATCGACCCGGCGATCCGATCGGTCATCCAGAGAAAGAGCGCGCCCTGCGCGGCGAGCATCAGGGCAAGGAACGCGAAGAGCCCCAGCGCGATGCGCCAGTACAGACTTCGGTGCCACTGGAGCCTAGACATCCGCCGCCTTGTAGCCAGCCCCCCATACGGTCAGGATCACGTCGGGATCAGCCGGCTGTGATTCGATCTTCTTGCGCAGTCGCTTCACCAGGGTATCCACGCTGCGGACGGTGACGAACGTCTGGTCCTTCCACACTTTGCTGAGCAGCGACTCACGGCTGAAGACGATACCCGGATTGCTGATGAGCACGTACAGCAATTCGAACTCGTTGAAGGTCAGCCCGATGTCGCGGTTGCCCACCCTCACACGCCGGCGCGCGGGATCGACCTCAATGTGTTTGTAGCTGACTGGTCCTGTGCTTGCACCAGCAGCGGCACGGGCCTGCGAGGCTTCGCCGCGACGAAGCAGCGCCCTCACGCGCGCGAGCAGCTCGCGGATGCCGAAGGGTTTCGTCAGGTAGTCATCGGCGCCGCTATCGAGGCCGAGCACTTTGTCGGACTCTTCGCGACGAGCGGTGAGCATGAGGATCGGCGTGTCGGCGTTGGGCGAATCGCGCCGGATCGCGCGGCACACGGTGACGCCGTCGAGGCCGGGGAGCATCAGGTCGAGAATCACCAGATCGAATTTGCGCGAGCGGGCAGCGGAAAGGCCGCTGTCGCCGTCACATGTTTCGACGGGTATGAGCTCTTCGAGGCGGAGATGCAGTGCGACGAGCTCTCGGATATTGGCTTCATCCTCGACGACGAGGACGGTTGGACGCGGACTGACTGGGCTTGCCACAGACCCAGTCTAGCGCCGGGTCGTGGTAGGCCTGTGATTAGGAAGTGACGAAATGATGGCAGCGTCATTTTCACCCCCGTGCCATGGTGCGTGTGATCATCATGGGCACAATTCGCCAATGAAAGCGCACTGGAGGGCCATCTTCGCGCTGACGAGCCTAGTGCTCCTGGGTGGAGGGGTGCTCCTGGCCCTGCCGGCACAGGCACCGCGTCCGGCCTGCACGATAGCGGGCCGGGTGGTGGCTTCGGGCACGCCGCTGCCTGGCGTCTCGGTGACGGCGACGCGCGATGGGCAGATCGTCACGGCAACGTCCACCGACACGAACGGCACGTATCGACTCCGGGTTCAGCAAGGTGAGGTCGTGGTGTCGGCGGAGCTCGCAGCGTTCGCGCGCTTCGAGCAGACAGTGATGGTCTCGGATTCGTGCGACGTGCCACTCGACGTTCAGTTGGTGCTGACGTCACGTGCGCAATCCGCGTCAGGCCCGCAATCCGGTCCCGTCATCGAGGCGCCGAGCTCACTTCGTCGAGCGAATCGTTTGCCCGGCGCCGCGGGTCAGCAAGGGCAGCGCTTCTCGCAACTGCAGCTCGTTCAGTCGAACGCTGCGGCCGCGGCCGACAACTCGTCGAGCGCGATCGACGATGCCGATCCGGCGACGCGATTGCTGCCTCCTGGTTTCTCGACTGAAGCGTCAACAAGCGTCGTGGCCGTGACGGGCGAAGCGGTCAACGTCGATCGAGGACAACTGCGAGATCGACTCGAGGCTCTGGGCCGGGGCGAGTTTGCGGCGGCCGGTGGGCAGGCTCCTGAAGGATTCGGCCCGCGCTTCGGTGGACCGGGAGGTAACCCTGGTGCATTCGCGCAGGGCGGGTTTGGTGGTCCCGGTGGATTCGGTCCTGGCCCTCAAGGCGGGCCCGGAGGTTTCGGAGGACGTGGAGGACCTTTCGGTCGAGGCCGCGGCAGCGCAGTACAAGGATCGGCCAACTACAACTTCGGCGGCTCGGCGCTGGATGCGTCGCCGTATCCGATTCGGGCCAACTCGCAAACGGATCCGACTTATGCGCGCCAGCAGTTCGGCGCGACTCTCGGCGGCCCGCTGCGCATACCAGGTGTGTACGACGGAGCGCGCACGACTTTCTTCTTCAACTATGGCGGCGGCCGTTCGAACAACCTCGTTGATCAGTACGCCACGGTGCCCAGCGATGCGATGCGAGCGGGCGACTTCTCGAGTCTGTCGATCAGCCCGATCGATCCGCTCACAGGCATGCCATTTCTCGGCGGCCAGATTCCGCAGAGCCGTCTCGATTCCTCAGCGCTCGCTCTGCTGAATTTCTTTCCGTCACCGAATCTTCCGGGTACGACCCAGAACTACCGACGGAGTGTCGCGGCGCTTTCCACGTCCGATCAGTTCAGCGCGCGCGTCACGCACAACTTCTCGGGAACTCCCGGACGCCGAGGTGGTGCGGGAGGTGGCGGCGGGCGCGGCGCTGGTTTCGGGCGTGGTGGTGGCGGACGCGGCGGGCGATCCGGTACTTCCGTCGTCCTCAACGCGCAGGTTCAATACCGCAGAAACCTCGGGGACATCGTCAACGTGTACCCACTGCTCGGCGGGACAAACAACGGATCGACGTGGTCGGTGCCGGTGTCTTTGAACATCCTTCGCGGGCGGACCATACACAACCTTCAGGCCACGGCCACGCAATCGAACACGGCGATCCGCAACGGGTTCGCCGGCACGATCGACGTCGCAGGCATTGCGGGTATCAGCGGGGTCTCGAGGAATCCGTCGCAGTGGGGTGTCCCGAGTCTTTCGTTTGCGAGCCTCACGAGTCTGCGCGACGTGGCTCCCGACGATCGCAGCGACCGGCGCATTCAGATCGGCTACTCGATGACGCACCCGCTGCGGGCTCATAACTTCCGAGTGGGAGGGGACGCGCGACTCGATCGCTCGGGCGGGATCACGACCGGGGATGCACGAGGGTCCTACGTTTTCACCGGGCTCTATTCAGCTGGGGGGCCTGTTGTTCGATCCTCCGGTCTCGATTTCGCCGACTTCCTGCTCGGGCTTCCGCAACAGGCGTCGGTGCAGTACACGGAAGATGTCGCGTTGAGTGGCCGGGCATTTGGTTTGTTCGTGCAGGACGACTGGCGAGTGCGCGGAAACCTGACGCTCAATCTCGGCGCGCGCTATGAGTTCGTCAGCCCGTATACCGAAGCGCACAATCGCATGGTGAATCTCGACGTGGCGCCGGAGTTCACCGCTGCGGCACCGGTCATTTCGGGAGGCACCGGTCAGTACAGCGGACCGTTCCCGTCGAGCCTTGTGGACGCCGACTACAACAATCTCGCGCCGCGAGTCGGGCTGGCGTGGCGTATGAACCCACGCACCGTGCTACGCGGTGGGTTCGGCACGAGCTTCAACAACGGTTCGTACGCGGCGATCGCGCGTCAGTTGATTGCACAACCTCCGTTTGCGACGACGAGCACGAGCATCGGATCGCTTGTTGATCCGCTCACGCTCTCGGATGCGTTCGCAACCATCGACGACTCCACCACCACGAACAGCTTCGGCGTGGACAAGGAGTATCAGTTGGGCGTCATCAAGACATGGAACGTTGACGTCAATCACAGCCTCGGTCGCGGATGGCAGGTTGGTGGCGGCTACACAGGCACTCAGGGCACGCATCTCGACGTCGTGCGCGCTCCCAATCGCGATCCGGACGGCCTGAGGATCGACGGCGTTCAACCATTCATCTGGCAGTCGTCGGAAGGCGATTCCATCTTGCACGCCGCGACCATTCGACTCCGCAAGCAGCAGGCCAGAGGAATTGCTGGCGGCGTTAGCTACACGCTGGCGAAGTCCACAGATGATGCTTCGTCGATTGGCGGCGGCGGGCGCGTGGTGGCGCAGGACGATCGGAATCTCGACGCGGAATGGGGGCTGTCGAGTTTCGATCGACGTCATCAGGTCGCCGGAAATCTCTTCGTCGAGTTCCCGTTCGGGCCGAATCGTCGTTGGCTCAACGGCGGAGGCACGTGGGCCGCGATGCTGAGGGATTGGGCCGTGTCGATGTCGTTCGCGGTGGACTCCGGCACGCCTTTCACTGCGCGGCTCCTCAGCGCGACAGCGGACGTGAACCGCGGCACGAACGGAACGCTGCGGGCCGACTACACCGGGGCGCCAATCTCGATTGATGATCCGACGCTGCTCCGGTTCTTCAACACGTCGGCATTCGCCGTGCCGGCAATCACGGCGTTCGGCTCGGCAGGCCGCAACACGATCGCTGGACCTGGAACACAGCAACTCGACGCGTCGATTTCGCGTGATGTCAGGCTCTCTGGTAATCAAGTCGTCTCGATTCAGCTTCAGGCGACGAATGTCTTCAACACCGTCAGATTCGGGGCGATCGATTCCGTCGTGAACTCGCCGACCTTCGGTCAGGTCGTGACCATTCGCCCGATGCGCACCGTGCAGCTCGGCGTGAGGTTCCGTTTCTGATGTGCAGAAATAAGACGGGGTCTGACCCTATCGGACTCGGCTCTCGGCTCCTGGCTCTTGGCCTCGCGCTGGCGCTCACGAGTGCGTCTCCCGGAGCCCAGCAGACACCACGGCCGGTGTTTCGCTCGGACGTTGACCTCGTGGTCGTCGATGTCGTTGTGCGCGATCGCACCGGCTCGGTCGTCCGTGGCCTGACGGCCGCCGACTTCGAGGTCCGTGAGGACGACAAGCCGCAGCAAGTCACGTCGTTCGACGTTGAAGAGGTCGCCACCACACCACAACCTGCCGCGCCATCGCCCCAGTTGCTGACGCCAGGGGCGCCGGTGTCCGTAACCACGTCTAGGGCGACGACACCAGTCCGTCGCGAAGATCTGGCAGGGCGACGGTTGATTGTGCTGCTTTTCGACTTGAGCTCGATGCAGCCGGAGGAGCTCGAGCGCGCAACACGAGCAGCGGCTGACTACGTTGACAACCAGATGAGCGACGCGGATCTGGTGGCGATCACGACGATCGATACGGCGTTGAAAGTCGTCGCCGACTTCACCGGCGATCGCGAGCAGGTCAAGACCACGCTTGCCGAGTTCACCGCGGTGGATGCCACTGCATTCGAATCGCCAGCCGCGGAAACGGCGGCGACTGACGAAGCTGCGGCTGCCGGCGGCGATGCAGTCAGCGCGGACACTGCCGAGTACGACCTTTTCAACAACGACGCGCGACTGCGCGGTCTGCGCACCCTGGCCGATATGCTCGGCTCGATCGAGCAAAAGAAGTCGGTGCTGTACTTCAGCGGCGGCATGACGCGAAGCGGCACCGACAATCAGGTCGAGCTGCGTGCGACGACGAGCAGTGCGGTGCGGTCGAACATGGCGATCTATCCGGTGGACACGGGGGGTCTGCAGGCGATTGTTCCAGGTGGAGACGCGTCGCGGCCGAGCGCACGAGGGGTGAGTGCATTCTCCGGCCGCGGTGTCAGCCAGCAGTACGATCGCTTGTTCGCTTCGCAGGAGACGCTGCAGACGCTCGCCTCAGACACCGGCGGCAAGGCGTTCGTGGACACGAACGACTTCGGCGAGGCCTTCGCGCAGGTGCAGCGCGATACCTCGCTCTATTACCTGCTCGGTTACAACAGCACGAATTCGTCGAAGGACGGGCGCTTCCGTCGCATCACCGTGCGCGTGAAGAAGGCGGGCCTTCGCGTCGAGCATCGTGCCGGCTACTACGCCGAGCGCGACTTTGCGCACACGAATCGCCAGGACCGCGAGCGTCAACTCCAGGAGCAGCTCGCTGCGCCGGTGTCGGCAACCGACTTGCCGGTTGTGATGTCAGCAGGCTGGTTCAGGCTGGCCGCGGATCGCTACTACGTTCCGCTGTCCGTTGCTGTGCCTGGCGCTGCGCTGCGAGACTCACCTCAACGCGACACGCTCGATGTCCTCGGAATCGTGCGTGACGAGCAGGGCCGGCCGGTCGGCCGCTTGCGGGAGACGCTCGACATCGCGCCCGACGCATCAGCCTCCGCGCCGCGGCAGTTGCTCTACCAAGCGGGCTTGACGTTGCCGCCCGGCCGCTTCGTGGTGAAGGTGGTCGTTCGTGAAAACGCGAATGGCAGGATGGGTTCTTTCGAGTCTGGCGTGTTCGTGCCCGACTTACGTCAGGCGCCCGTGAAGGTGAGCTCCGTCACGCTCAGCACACAGATTCGACCGGCGGCAGCGCGACAGCGCACGGACAACCCGTTGGTTCGTGAAGGCGTCGAACTGCTGCCAAGCCTCACTCACGTCGTCGATCGCGCGCAGAAGATGTACTTCTACTACGAGGTCTACGAGCCTCAGGCCGCGGCCGGTGGCTCGGCGCTTCTCAAGACGAGCCTGGCGTTCTATCGCGGGTCTGTGAAAGTGTTCGAGACGCCACTCGTCGAGCGCTCGGATCTCGACGCGACGGATCGCCGAGCGGCGCTATTTCAATTCGAAGTGCCGGCCGATGCCTTCAAGCCCGGTCTCTACACTTGTCAGGTGAATATCATCGACGATGTGGCAGGGCGCTTCGCGTTTCCCCGTCTCGCGCTCTACGTCCGGTAGCGGCGGGCCTTTCGGCCCGCCGGGTCAATCGGGCACATAGAGCTCGAAGTTGCCGTCTACCTCGACGCGTTGCAGGTGCAACGCACGGATGGCAAAGTCCACGAGCACCCGAGACGAGCGAAGGCGGTCGACGATCACGAACCCGAGGTTGGCGTCGTGGACGAACCCCGGACCGCTGGTTACGAGCGCGGCTTCACGCTCCGGGGAGATGGCGCCGCCTTCACTCAGAACGATCAGCGCATCGATCATGTCGATGCGGCGTATCTCTGACTTGCTCTCGGGAGAGACGCGCGACAGATAGCCGCCAATCAGCGGCTTGCCGTGCATCGTCTGGAAGTACTGCGAGCGTGCGGAGAAGTTGCCCGCGTTCGACGCGCCGTCGCGGACGCCAGTAGGGAGCTCGAGGACGCGCACGTCGCCAGGCGCCGCGGCCACGCGATGATAGAAGTTCGGGACAGCTGCCGAGTGAAGTGTGAGCGGTGCAGGCAGAAGTTCGGCTACCAGGAGTACCGCGATCGTCGCCAACATCGCGTGGCGATACCTCGGGTAGGTGCGGCCGAACCACTCGAGCGCTGCGGCAAACATCACCGCCACCGCCAGCATCATCACTACAGAGAACCGCGCGGGTGTTCGCGCGAGGCCGAGCATCGGTACGTATCGCAGCAGCGCCCACGGTCCGGGAATATAGGTGTTCATCCCCGCGACGTGGATGAACGGACCGAGCGCCAGCGCGCCGAAAGTGACGGCCAGCATCGTCCACCAACGCGACGCGCGCCATCCCATTCGCCAGGCGACGAACAACACCGTCAAGACGACGATCGGCACCGAGACTACGCTCTCGAGATATCCGCCCTGGAACGACATCAGCCAATCAGCGATCCAGTCCGGCGTCAGTGGGTGGTTGGGGTTCGGGATCACCAGCGCAAGCAGATCGACACCTCCCGGGCTGCTGCGCCACATGATTCCTGGCGGCGTCAGCGTGCTCGGGCCGATCCGCTTGCCCACTGCATAGAGAACAGGTGAGAGGATCGCGGTGGCGACGAGCCCCGCGGCCACTGTCAGAAAAGCAAGTCTCCACGCATCGGTTCGCGCACCCGGTCGTGGTGATGCACGCACGTGCCAGGCGACGCGCATGAGTGCCAATGCGGTCAGTGCCAGCATCGGCGTGTAGAGGCCTCGTGCAGAAATCGAGTGGCCAAAGATCGTCGACGTCCAGCCGCCTGTGATCGCGATGGCACCGACGAGGCCAGCAGCGCACAGTAACAGCACGTCAATCGCCCAGCGCGCGGCGCGGGCGCGTCCCGACTGCGGGCTGCCGTGAATCGCGAATATGCGGGCGACGAGGAAAACGGCGCCGATCAGCAGGCAATAGACACCGTAGTACACGTCAGTCGTCGCGGCCCACGCGACGACAGCACCGAGTGCGGCGGCATCGCGAAACCGTTCCTGTCCGTCTGCCTTCATCAGCAGAAGCAGGAAGATCGCAAGCGGCGCCGCGGCGACGAGGCTGAAGTGGCCCATGCCTCGCGTGACGAGCAGCGGGCTCCACGCAAACAGCAGCCCTGCCAGCCAGGCCTCAGCCGGGCGGCCTGTCACGTGTCTCGCCAGGAGGAACGTGGCGTACGCCGTGAGCACCGACATGAAGAGGAAGACGACGTTGAAGGTGGCCACGACGCCGAGCCATCCAGACAGAGGCAAGGCGATCAAATTCTGGAATGCCGTGTAGTTGTGGAGGCTCAGGTTCGCTTCCTGAGTCATCGAGAAGATCGAGTCTGTAAAAAACGGCAGCCGGCGGTGGACGAGAATCTCGTGCTGAAAGACCCACTGATTCCAGACGTACACGCCGGTGTCGCCGTCGGGCGGGCCAGTCAAGTCTGTACTGAGATGGAGTGCGAGCGGCCAGGAGAAGACGAGGGCTGTCGCGATATAGCCGGCAAGAACGGCGAGGTGCAAACCCAGCCCGCGGCGCCAATTCATTGTGAGCAGACGCCGGGAGAATAGCAGAAAATCGTGAGCTTACGGCACCGGATAGGAGAAGCCAGGGCTCGTCCCCATGGAGGCCGCGCCAGTGGCGGCGATTGAGGCCATGTGGGCCTCCGCGGCCCGATCGAGACGGAATGTTCCCGAGCGCAAATCCGCGAACTCCCGGGGATCGATGCGCGCCCGCATCAGGCCGCGCGTCGCGTGGGTGTTGGTCTGCAGCAGGTAGTGGCCGATCTCGTGTGACACGGCACGACCGAGCACGACGCCCAGGCGTTGGTCCTGCATCGCCGTGGGCTCCGCGAGCAGTTCCCACCGGCTTTCATCGACGATGCGCCTGGCGCCAATCGTCGATGCAATCGCGGTCGCCTGCGTCCCGTTGAGGCGCAACAACTCTGCGACGGTCCACGCTGAGAACTCAGAGGTCTTCGGCACTGGTCTGGCCACGACCAGCACTCGCAGGATGTCGCCTTCATCGGCCTCGGTGCTCTCACGCAACCACTTGAGGCGAACGTGCCCGCGCTTCCAGATCGACTCGGCTTCGGCCATCAAGGCCCGCCGGCTCGTGATCGGAAGTGAGTCGGAACTGGTGAAGTGCAGATTGAGGACGAGGGCGGGCGCTTCCAAGGCCATGAGGACAGCACTATCGCCATCTCTGCCAGTCGCTCCCGCGACGATGGACAGCAGAGCCACGCATCCAATCAGCGGCCTCACTGCCTTCATGAGTGAAACGACGGTAGCACGACGTTCCTGTTTCACGTGTGTAAATTTATCGGCCAAGCCCGCTCCTCAGTGCAGTCGCAGGACTGCTCATTTCCGCAGCCGTTATTAACTCCGGTGAATCCGCTGTGTGAATCGGCTGTTACACGCCCTCGGTAGGCTCAGAACGTTCACAAGACAAGGAAATTTCTCAGAGGAGTCTTCGAGCGTATGAAAACTTTGAAGGCGTCGGTGGCGTGCGTGCTCGCGATCGGCTTCTTACTCCCCGCCATGGCGTTCGCGCAGGCGGATGCACGTTTTGCTGGGGTCGTGCTCGATCCGTCGGGCGCGGTCGTTCCTGGGGCAACCGTGGTCGTCAAGAACGAGCGCACTGGTGAGGAACGGACGGTCACCACCAATGCCGAGGGGCGCTACATCGTCCCCAACCTCAGGCCTTCCGTTTACACGATTAGCGCGACGTTCGGCCAACTGGCTCCGCTGAAGTTCGATGGGCTCCAGCTGGTGGCCGGGCAGGAGTTTCCACTCGACCTCACCCTGCAGGCGGCAGGCGTGACTGAAACGGTCACGGTTCAGGCACAAGTCAGCACCATCGATCTCAGCTCGGCCAGCATTGGCGTCAACGTCAGCGAGCGCGAGGTTCAGAACCTCCCGGTCAACGGGCGCCAGATGTCGCAGCTCATGTTGCAGGCGCCAGGCTCGCAGAACGCCGGCACCGGCACATGGAACGACGTCCGATTCAGCGGCCGGGCGAACAACCAGAACGTCATCAAGTTCGACGGCGTCGAGGGCTCGGCCATCATCGACGCGTCACCCGGCAACATCGCCGGCCAGATCGCGTCGCCATTCAAGCTGCAGGCGAGCCTCGAGAACGTGCAGGAGTTCCGCGTCGAGTCGAACAACTATCCTGCGGAGTTCGGGACCGGCACTGGGGGCCAGGTGAGTGTCATAACCAAGTCGGGCTCGAACTTATTCCGCGGCTCGGTGTTCGAGTACTACCGCGACGATTCGCTGGATGCGCCGAACTACTTCGACTCCACACGCAACGCCGATGGCAGCGTCATCCAGGAACTACCGAAGTCTGCTCTCAGCCAGCATCAGTTCGGTGCCTCGTTCGGTGGCCCTCTTCTCAAGGACCGTGCGTTCTTCTTCGGCAGCTATGAGGGCTATCGCCTCGATGCCGGCGTGAACTTCGTCGAGGCCGCGCCGAGCGCAGCAGCCTGGGCGCGGGCGGTGCCGGCGATTGCCGCTCTCCGTCCTGGCTTCACGGCCCCGGGCGCTGTGCTCCTGCCGGGTGCGTCAACCGACCCGAACTTCGACATCTATCAGCTGCAGAGTCTCGAGAATGTCGAAGAGGATGCCTTCAGCCTCCGCGTTGACTTCCGGCTCAATTCGCAGTGGAACTCGTACTTCCGGTATTTCCGTGACAACGGCAGCCAGGTGCGACCCGAAGGGATCAGCGGCCGTGTGGTCGAAGTGACCAACAAGCCGAATAACGCGATCTTCAATCTTCAGGGCACGCTCGGCAGCGGTCTGCTGAACGAGTTCAAGGTTGGTTACAACGCGCCGCTCGCGCACGTTCGTGGGGTCGCACCCATCGTCGGCGGCGTTGACTACGGCCCGATCGCGATCAACCTGACGGGCTCGATTGCCAACACCGGTATCGCCGGTCAGAGCGCATCGACTGGTGTCGTGATTCCTGGCGGCTTGGTACGCGCGAACAGCGCAACCAACGGTCGCGGTATCGACTACGACCCGTACTCGATTGCGTTCACCGATGCGGTTTCGTCGGTCCGCGGCAACCATCTCACCAAGATCGGCGGTGAGGCGCGCATCATCCGGATGACGACGGATCAACTTGGTGGAACGACATACTCGTATCCGAACGTCACGGCGTTCCTGGCGAATCAGCCGTCGGGCATTCAGTACGCGGGCGACATCAGCGCGCCGAGCGTCTTCAACAACGGCGCAACCGGCCCTCGTCACACCAGGCAGCAGTACTACGTCGTCTACGGGCAGGACGAATGGCACGCCGGCACGAACTTCACGCTCAACTACGGCCTGCGCTACGAATACTTCACGCCGCTCAAAGTCGAGGACAACCTGATCGTCAAGTTCAACATCGACACCGGCGTGATCGACCCGAACACGACACAGCTGCACGGCACGAAGAAAGACAATTTCGAGCCGCGCGTGGCCGCGACGTATTCGCTTGGGAAGACCGTGCTGCGCTCGGGCTTCGGCGTCTTCGTCGGACCGGGCCAGGGAGAAGACCTGATTCAGCCGATTGAGAGCGACCGCGTCAACACGACGCTGAGCACAGGTCCGTTCCTGTCCTATCCGATCAATCAGGATCTGCTGGTTGCCAACTTCACCAGCAACCCGAACAACCGCAGCTACCAGCCGCGTGCGTACTCGGCGGACTATGCGATTCCCGAAAAGGTCTACCAGTACACCGCCTCAGTGCAGCAGGAGCTGAGTAATTCGTTCAGCGCCACGGCAGCGTATGTCGGCAGCCAGGGACGCAATCTGTTCCTGCGCAGCGTCGCGAATCAGATCACGCAGGTGGTGACCAATCCGAACCCGGCATCTGCGGCGTTCGTCATTCGCGAGTTCTCGATCGTGAACCGCGATGCGGCGGGCAACATCACGAGCGTGCAGAACCCGTACGCCGAGGTCGACTTCAAGACCAGCGGCGGCCACGACCAGTACAACGCGTTGATGCTCTCGCTCAATCGTCGCTCGGCTCAGGGCCTTGCGATGAACATGCAGTACACGCTCGGCAGCAGCCGCGGCACCTCGGGCGGCTCGAACGAGGCGAACACGGCAGCCAACAACGCGCGCACCGATGCGCAGTTCGACTACGAGCAGGGCTACAACAACTTCGACGTGCGTCACACGTTCAACGTCAGCCTGATGTATTCGCTGCCGTTTGGCGCGGGCCGGAAGTGGGGAAGCAATGCGAGCGGTCTCGCTGAAGCCGTGCTCGGTGGCTGGGACGTGGGCGGCATCGTCAACGCGCGCAGCGGCGTGCCGATCAACGTGCTCGTGACGCGGCCGGACATCCTCTATCGCGACAATGCGTCTGGTCTGTACTACACGGGGCCGGCAGTTGGACGCACGGCGGTGATCAATACGCCCGGCGGTGGCGCCTCGCGCAACGTGCGTCGTCCGGATCTCGTGCCAGGCGTCGATCCGTTCATCAAGGATGGCGGCTTGCTGTATCTGAATCCCGCGGCGTTCGCGGCGCCACTGCCCGGCACGTTCGGCAACATGGAGCGCAACTCGGTCCATGGCCCGAGCTTCCAGCAGGTGGACTTCTTCTTCGCCAAGCACTTCCGCCTCGGAGGCCGCAGCGATTTAGAGTTCCGCGGCGAGGTCTTCAACATGTTCAATGCCGTGAACTACGCCAACCCTGGCGGCACGCTGAACGCGGCGGTTCCGGCGACGCCCGGGCAGGCGAACACCGTCCAGCCTGGACAGGCCTACACCGCAGCGGCAGCGGGCACGACGTTCGGTCGTCTGTCGAGCACCGTGGGTCGCACCGTCGGTCTCGGCACGCCGCGCCAGGTGCAGTTCGCGCTGAGGTTCTCGTTCTAGGTGCTAGGTTTTCTGGGTGGCTGAGTAGCTGGGTTGTTGGGTCGCTGGGGATTCCCCAGCGACTTAGCCACCCAGCTACCTAGCAACCAAGCCACCTAGCTACCGACAGGCAACTTGATCGTGAACACCGCGCCGCCTTCCGGCCGATTCGCAGCCGCGGCTTCTCCGCCGTGCAATTCCACCAGATGTTTCACAATCGCGAGCCCGAGGCCCGTTCCACCGGGCCGCGATCGCGACTTGTCCACGCGATAGAAGCGCTCGAACACACGCGTCAGGTCTTCAGCCGGAATACCCGGACCGGAATCGGCGACCGTGATGGTGTAGCTGCCGTTGGCCTGTGCAGCGGCAAGCCGCACCTCGGCGCCTTTGGGCGAGTAGTTCACGGCGTTCTCGACGAGATTGCGGATGATGTCGTGCAACTTGGCCGGATCGCCTTCGACGTGCCGCGCCTCGGCGATGACGTCCACGGTGATCCGCTGTCCCTTGTCTTCGATCGTCGGCGCAAGATCGGCGGTGACCGCACTGAAGATCTGCTTGATGTCGCAGCGCGCGGTTTCGAGGAGCTCCTGCCGCGCATCGAGGCGCGCGAGCCGCAGGAGATCCTTGACCAAGCGCTCCATTCGCGTCGAGTGGCGCGCGATGATCTCGAGAAACTTGTGCGTGTTCTCCGCATCGGCCGGACCATCGAGCAGTGCCTCGACGTATCCGCGAATCGCGGTGAGCGGTGTCCGAAGCTCGTGGGACACGTTGGCGACGAAGTCGCGCCGGATCTGATCGGCCCTGCGCAGATCGGTAATGTCGTGCAGCACGAGCACCGCGCCGCCGCTTGGGCCCGTAACTGGCGCCGCGCGTGTGAGCAGCGTCCTGCCGGGATCGCGCGCAAGCGTCAGCTCCTGGCCGCCGATCTCTTCGCCGTGGAGCGCCGCCGTGAGCTGTGCGGCGATATCGGGATGTCGGATGACTTCGAGATACGGCCGCCCGGTGGCGGACGGCTCGACGCGCAGCATCTGTTGTGCGGCGCGATTCACCAGCTGCAGTCGTCCCTGTCGATCGACCACCAGCACGCCTTCCACCATGCCGCTGAGGATGGCCTCCATGCGCGCTCGATCACGCGAGAGCTCCTCGATGCGGTTTCCGAGCTGCTGAACGGAATCGTCCAGCGCGCGCGCGACGGTGCCGAGCTCATCGGAGCCATGGTCGTAGATGGGACGAGTCAGGTCGCCAGCCGAATAGCGTTCCGCCACCCGGGCGATCGCACTCACGCGTCGCGAGAGCGACGCGGAGAAGAGCCACGACACCAGCAGCGCGAGCGGGATCGACGCCGCCAATGCTCCGAGCGTCGCGCGCAGGATGGCGGCAAGCTGCGCGTCAACGTCGGTCAGCGGCAACGCGAGACGGACGTAGCTGACGATCGGGTGCGTGGCACGGACCGCGACGTACACCATGTCGGTGCCGACGGTATCGCTGTATCTCTGGCTGCTCCCGAACCCGCGCTCGCGTGCCGCGATCACTTCTGGTCTCGAGAGGTGATTCTCGAGCGTCGGGAGCTCTGCCTCGGTCTGCGTCGAGTCGCCGACTACACGGCCGTCTTCGGCTATGAATGTGACCCGCGCCGAGATCAATTCGCCGAGTCGATCGGCTTCCTGGTCGAGGCCAGACTGATCGAGGGCCGTCGCCTTCGAGAGCAGGTCGGCCGTGAGGTAGGCCTCGTCGCTGAGGTGTCGCTCGATGGCGACACGCTGGCCGGCGCGAACCTGCCAGGCCATGAGGCCTGCCAGGGCCAGCAGCGACAGCGCCGCCGCGGCAAATGCCCCAATGAAGACTTTTGTTCGGAAGCCGGCCTTCATATGCGAGTGCCGCTCTGTGCGGCAGCCCTATTGTTCGTCGAGCTTGTAACCAAACTGTTTCACGGTCACGAGGGCCTCGACCAGCACGGGCAGCTTCTCCCGCAGCCGACGGACGTGGACATCGACCGTTCGCGTCCCGCCCGTGTACCGGTAGCCCCACACGTCGCCGAGCAGAATGTCCCTCGAGAGCACGCGACCGCGGTGCTGCAGGAGGTATTGGAGCAGGAGGAACTCCTTTGCCGTCAGCTTGACCTCCTGGCCGCCGTCCACCACCGTGTGGCGCTCCAGGTCCATGACGAGCGAGCCGAACTTGATGGTTTGCGACTCCGGCTCTGCGCGCTTTGAACGCCGCATCAGTGCGCGGATGCGGGCCACGAGCTCGTTCGGGCTGAACGGCTTCGCGAGGTAGTCGTCAGCGCCGATGTCGAGGCCGATGATGCGGTCGGTCTCTTCAGCGCGCGCGGTGACCATGATGATCGGGATTGCGCTCGTGGCCGTGTCGGCACGAAGAGCGCGACAGACCTCCAGCCCGCTCATGCCCGGCAGCATGACGTCGAGAACGACGAGATCGAATGGTTGCTTGCGGGCGCTCGCCAGTGCGTCATCGCCCGACCCAACCGTGTGAGCCGTCCAACCGGATCGCTCGACGTAATGAGCGATGAGATCGGCGATGTCGCGGTCGTCTTCGGCGACCAGGATGTTCACGTCAACTCAATGCTACATCGCCGGCGCCCGGGGCTGGACGCTCAGGGGGCTTCGAAGAGCGTGCTGAAGATTTCGTAGGTCAAAGCGCCAATCACCGCGGACGCTGGAATCGTGAGCAACCACGCCCAGACGATCTGACGGGCAACGCCCCAACGGACGGCGGACAGGCGCTTCGAGGCGCCAACGCCAACGATGGCGCCGGTGATCGTGTGCGTCGTGCTGATGCCAACACCGAGCGCAGTGGCCGAGTAGATCGCCAATGCTGCACCGGTCTCGGCTGCGAACCCGCCGATCGGTTGCAGCTTCGTAATTTTTGCGCCCATGGTCTTGATGATGCGCCAGCCGCCAGAGAGGGTGCCGAGCGCAATCGCGCCGTTGGCCAGCAGAATCACCCAGTACGGGATGGGCAGTGCTCCATTTGCCTCTCGATTGAGAAATCCACCAGTGACCAACGCTCCCGCGATGATGCCCATCGTCTTCTGCGCATCGTTGGCGCCGTGCATCAGGCTGAAGGCCGCCGCCGAAACGAGCTGCATCTTCCGGAAGAAGCCGTCGACGCGGCGGGGCGTCTGGTTCCGCAGGACCCACTGGCTCATCGTCATCAGCACCAGGCCCACGATCATGCCGATCAGTGGAGCAAGGACGATGAAAATGATCGTGCGCGTCCATCCACTTGGGATGATGGCGATGAAGCCCGCCTTGGCCACCGCCGCACCGGCGTACCCTCCGAAGAGCGCATGCGATGAGCTGGTGGGAAGCCCGTAGTACCACGTCACCAGGTCCCACACGATCGCGCCGGTGAGACCCGCAAAGATCACCGTCAGCGACACTACTTTGAGGTCCACCATTCCCGCGCCCACCGTTTGAGCGACAGCGGTGCCGAACCCGAACGCAGCGATGAAATTGAAGAACGCCGCCCAGACGACCGCCTTGCCCGGAGACAGCACCCGGGTCGAAACCACGGTCGCAATCGAGTTGGCGGCGTCGTGAAAGCCGTTGATGTAGTCGAAAATGAGCGCGACTGCGATCAGCGTAAGAACTGCGAGAAGAGTGTGATCCATCAGCCGTGTTTGACGATCACGCCCTCGAGGAGATTCGCGACGTCCTCGCACCGGTCGGTGGCGGCTTCGAGGAAATCGAGGATCTCTTTCCACTTGATGACGACGATGGGATCGCGCTCCTCGTCGAAGAGCGCGACGATGGCATCCTGGTGCACGCGGTCGGCCTCGCGTTCGAGCTGATCGACGCGCGCGCAGAGCTCAATGACGCCCTGCTGTTTCTCGAGCAAGGCCAACGCTTCGCACAAGCGGTCGATCGAATCGGCAATGATCTCGGTCAATCGACGTGCACCCGGCCTGACGTGGGTGATCTTGTAGAGCCGCGTCACCGCTGCCGCGGCATCGATCGCATCCATCACATCGTCGAGCGAGATCGCGAGGGCGTGAATGTCTTCGCGATCGAGCGGCGTGACGAACGTGCGATTGAGCCGATCGATGATCGAGCGCGTCCGGCCGTCGCAGATGTGCTCGACGTCCTTGATGGCCTCGGCTTTCGCCGCATCGGGAGGATCGACAGCGAGCATCTGCTTGAGCAGCCGCGCTCCACCGCGCAACTCCTCGGCCATGCCGACGAAATCCTCGAAGAAGCGCTCGTCGCGCGGAATCAGGCTGAAACGAGCCATGTCACCTCGAAATGAGTGGTGAACCACTCAGGCGTGTGGTGTAACAACGATGTAACGGAATCGTAACACGCGGAGGGAAAGGGCCCGGAACTGCGGCGCCGCCGTGAATCAGGCGGCCCGGTCCATCGCTTCGGATCCTGTCAACTTCTTGTGCTCGCGGCGGATGCCGATGACGATGAGGAACCAGACGCCAGTAAGAACGAGATTGATGAGCGCAAAGCCGCTGACGGTCAGCGCGAGCTGAACGCCGACGAAGACAACACCGGCTTGCAACATGTCGCCGAAGCGTACGAAGAAGGCGTCGATCGCTTGCTTGGCTTTGTACTTGGCTTCGCGGCTCGTCGGCAGGAACAGCGCCTGCTTGGTGGTGTTCTGGATCGAGTAGTCGGTGCCGTTCTCGAAGACCTTCGTCCACTGAACGGCAAAGAACGTCGGGATGAGCGCGATCGCGCTATACCCGGTTGCGGCAATAGCCGGCAGAATGAACAGCGCGCCGCGAACCCCTACGTACTTGAAGATTCGTGAGACAAAAAACGCCTGCAGCACCAGTCCCAGCAGGTTCACCATCGTCTGAACAGTTCCAGACATGGTCCCGATGATCGCAGCCTCTGAGGCGCCGTCGGTGAGACCCGCGGCGACGCGTCGAGCCGCTTCCTGTGTGATGACGATATTGAGTATGTATCCGCCGAGCGTGTTCACGAGGTTGTAGACGAGCACCATCATCGCGATGAGCAGCAGATAGCGCTGTTTGAACACCAGCTGAAAGGCGCCCGAGCCACCACCGACTGGTTTTTCGGCTTCTGCGTCCGTTGCTTCCTTTCGACGACCCTCTCGCCGGTGCACGATGATCGTCAGCGCCACGGGGACCAGCAATCCGAAGGCGGAGATGAGCATCGCGCGATACGGGCCCATTCCCTTGAAGAAGTACGCAGTCAACGCGGCCCCGACCAATGCCCCGAGCGAAGCGCCAACTCCGACCAGTGGAAAGAGGCGCTTTCCGCGCTCGTTGGTGTACAGGTCATTGGCGAACGCCCAGAACTGGGCGATCGCGACGTTGTTGAACACGCCGATCCAGATGTAGAAAGCGATGCCGATCTTCACACCGGCCGCGCCGAGCGCGTAAAAGATCAGGAGATGCGACGCAAAGAAGATCGTGACGCTGCAGATCAGCCACACGCGGTTCACGCGCGCTGCGAACGCACCATAGGCGGGAACGAACAGGAAGAGCACGGCTGCCATCCCTGCCGACGCATAGCTGGCGGCTTCCGCTCCAGACTCGCTCAGAATCAGAGCGTCCCGGACGATCTTCAGGACCTGGTAGAACGCGAGGAGGTAGAAGACGTTGAGGGCGAGCAGCAGGGCCCCTACGCCTTCCCCGGGACGCACATCGGTGAAGAGCGACAGCGCCCGGTCGAGCAGTCCCTTTTGATCGGTTGGAAAAGGCGAGCCCTCAGCCATGGGACTCCGATGCTACACCGAGACGACGTGCTCCGGGCTATCTCTTCGTGCCGCGACCGTTAACGTTCCAGTCAGTTGAGGCAGGTGAGCCTTCCACCAGACGCGCGCATCTGTCTGCCCCCAGGTCTCGTTGCAGTGGCAGTCGTAAGCCATGCCCAGAAGCTCACCAGCGTTCTGCGGCCTCAGAGCCGGGTCCTTCTGCAGGCACGCCATGATGAGATCGTCGAGCTCGCGCGGAATCGGCAACTCCGAGCGCTCGGATGGGCGAGTCGGCTGCGTGTGCAGGTGATGCATCAACATCTGCATCGAGTTCTCGGCTTCGAACACGAGTGTTCCGGTCAGCGCAAAGTACGCCACACAACCTAGCGCATACACATCGGCGCGGCGGTCAACGTCAGTGTCTCCGAGGATGCATTCGGGTGCCATGTACGCCGGCGTCCCCGTCGTGCTCTGGTCCATCGTCGTCAACGAATCGGCATTGGCCCGATTCCGGATCTTCACCAGGCCGAAGTCGAGCACCTTGGCGAAGTCGTAGTCGAGGCCCATGCGGCAGACGTAAATATTTGCCGGCTTGATGTCGCGATGAACGAGACCGCGTGCATGGGCGTCGGCCAGTGAGTGGCAGACCTGTCGAAGCAGATAGATCGTGCGCGCGGCCGGCAGTGGACCGAACTCGCGCACGAGCGATTCCAGGTCGCGTCCGGCAAGCAGTTCCATGACGTAATAGAACGTGCCGTCCTGCGTGATGCCGAAGTCGAACACCTGAATCGTGTGCGGTGAGTTGAGCGCGGCCGTGGCCTGCGCTTCGCGCTCGAAGCGGCGAAGCGTCAGCTGCATTTCCTGTTCGTTCCTCGCGCCCAGGACTTCTGGACGAACCAGCTTGATCGCCGCGTCGCGTGCGAGCAGGCGATGTTCGGCGCGCCACACCTCGCCCATACCGCCGTGCCCGAGTTTCTCGATCAGTTGATAGCTGCCAAGCTCCTGCGCCTCCTTCAGGCGGCGGCTCATGCGATGGAGCACTTTCGCGGGCACGACGACGACGAAGGCGCACGCGTAGCTCGGCCAGCAGAGGATGAACAGCCGCACGATCGTGGTCCCCTCGCCTCCGGCCAGCCACGAGATGAGATGCGCCAACGGATCGAAGGATGCCGCGATGAGCGACATGAAGAACATCTTCCTGGGTGCGCCAGGGGCGATCATCGCGAAGATGAGGATGAGGAGCGCAATCCACGAGGGGCGCCCCATTTCCGGCGCATCGGGTGGAAGCGCCGGCATGGCCCACGCGTTCGCCGCGGCGATGAGCGCGCCGTTCATCAGCATCAGCGCGAAGCCGATGGTGCTCTTGCGCTCGGCCGTGGTCTCTGCGCGGCCCAGGTACCACCGCAGCAGGATGCAGCCGACGACACCCGTGATCTCGAGGGGGATGATTCGCCAGTTCCTGACCCATGTGGCCGAGAGCGCGGGGAGGATAGTCGTGTCGAGCAGCAGCGCGAACGACCAGAGGACGGCGCCGACCGTCGCGAAAACCGTGAGCCGCGCCGCCTGCTCGGTCAGCAGTTCGGTCGGAAGGCGAGTAGTCTGGCCGGTCTCCCGAAGGTCGGAAGTCGCGGTGTCCTCCCGCCTGGCGAGCACCTGCCGTGGCGCGGTCATACTGGCACTATAAACCACGTCAACTCCCAATCTGCCTCTTGTGCCAACGCCCAACTCCCAAGAACTTCGAAACCGACGGGTTGGGAGTTGGAAGTTGGGAGTTACGAGGGTCAGGGAGGACCAGTTCCAGTGCGTCGTCTCAACTCCTCGAGGTTGAGCATGATCGATTCGTTCGATCGCAGGAGATCGGCGAGGATTTCGTCGCGCGCCCGGCTGTCGCTCTGCTTTCGCGGACGGTCGCTGAGGAACGGCCAGAGACGGTCGCGAATGTCGGGAGGCAGAACACCCTCGAGATACTCCAGGGCAGTACCGCGCAGTCCCGGGTCGTCCGTGTGCAGGCCGCGATACGCAATCTGCAGCGGGGCCGTGGGAAGCACGAGCGAGAGCAGCGTGAAGACATGAGCCAGGCTCTGCCCTGCGCGGTCTTTGAGGAACTCGTCCACAAACGAGCGTGCGTCGGCGTCGACGGTGTCGAGCAGGCGATGGCTCTCCCATACCGGGCGCCCGACAGCAACCTCACGCCGCACGACGTCGAAGACGCGTTCCTTGTCGATGCGGATGCGGGGGTTCTTTTCGATGATCGACGCCAGCGATCGTCCGCACTGGAATCGCACCTCGAAGCGCAGGTCCTCGAGGCCAAGCAGTACGCCATCAACGGCGCGCTGAGAGACGCACACGGAGAACACACGAGCGAGACGTCGTCGCGATGCGAACGGCTGGTTGGGATCGAGCAGCGCATCCACCAGCTCGCCGACGCGTTCCTCCGCAACTTTCCGCAAGGCACGGACAGCGTCCTCGGCAACCGGGTCCCACGCGAGCAACGGAATGACATGCGGGATGAGCGCGGCCGGCAGCCCCTCCTCCGCTCGAAGCACCTGCAGCACGGCATCGCGATTGCGCGATCGCAGGGCGACGATCTCGCGCAACTCGGGGTCGTTGACCGGCGTCGGGACACGCACGGTCCCGTCTTGCGGTCGGGTTTCGTTATGGGTTTTGGCCTCGCTCTGTCGCGTGTCGGTGGCTGGGCGTGGGATGTTCGGCCGTGGTGCGCGAATCGTCCGCATCATGACCGTTCTGGTGGTGATGTCGCCGACGTCGGACAGCTCGAGCTCGACTGCACGATCGAGCAGGCTGCGCTCGAGCGTGTGGATGTATCCGCGGCTCAATCGCTGCGCCACCGCCACTGCAATGGCCGAGCATCCGATGGCGGCGCCCATCAGCGCCACATATTGGGACGCGCTCGGCAACATGATCAGCAGCTGAATCAGTCCGCCACCGACGGCGTCGCCGAGGCGATCGAAGCCGACGTCGATGATCGACTTCGCTGCTCGCTTGTCATGCGAGGCAATCGGCGTGAAGAAGATCTCGTAGCCGGTCTTGAACAACGAGCTGCGGAGTGTGGACTCGCCTGCGCGTGCAACGAGAACGCCGCCAAGCCCAGGGAACACCAGCGCGCCGAGCCCGCCCGCCACGAGCGCCAGCGAAGGGGTGGCTGTGGTCACCGCGAGGCCGAGACGCTCGAGCACGATCTGTGCGGATGTGCTCTGCACCACGAACGCCAGCAGGCTCACCCCGGCGTAGTAGAGCGCGAAGAACTGGAGCAGCGAATCGCCGCGCCCGAAGTACTGCACGGCCTGCGCCTTGAAAACGTAGTCGATGAACGCCGCAGCAACCGTGCCCAACAACACCAGCGCCGCGAGGTTCTGAAGGTACGGTGCTCCGGTGAGCACTCGCAGGCCTGAACGGGGTGAGGTCGCAGCGAGGTCCGGCGCCATCTCCATCGCCTTGTCGTGGATGGTCAAGACCTTCGGGCCGGCCAGTCTGCGTACCTGCCACGCGCAGATCAAGTTGAGGAAGGCGAGCAGCGGAAGCATCTCGTCGATGCCGATCGTTGCGCCGATTCGTTCGGTGACGAGCGCCGCGACGAGCCCTGCGATGGTGCCGACGCCGGCGATGCGCCCGAAGTTCAACCGTGCGGTATGGGGATCGAATCGTTCGGTCGCGATGAGCCAGAAGCCGGACCCGAGCATCGGTCCGAGCCCGGAGATCTGGAGATAGACGACCTGTGCGGCCAGGCGTGGCGCCCAAGCGAGGATCAGCCACGAGCCGAGCAGGAGCGCTGCGCTGATTACGAAGGCGGCCGGCACAAATGTGCCTGGCGTAATCGAACGAAGGCTGCGCGAGCTGGCAATGACCAGCAGGATTGACACCACGGCCGTGACGATTACCATCGCGGGCAGCGTCGTGACGTCCAGGTGCGCGAGATAGAGTGCGTCGCGGGTGGCCTTGCCGGCGATGAACTGGGCGCTGACCGCGGCCGAACACAGCATGGCGGTCAGGACGGCTGGGTCGAGCGCCGGTCTGGTGCGGGAAGATGCCATCGAAACTGTCGCAGTGCGGGTCGCTCACGCGTGTTCCACGCGACGCAATCCGGCGCAGTTCATCGTATCACCCGCCATGGAATGGCCAGTTTTCGAATTGCCTGAGGCGGGTCAGAATAGGGCACACTTCACGTGAGGTCGGAATGAACGTTCGCTTCGTGTCGTCATTGCGCGCGGCCGCTGTGCTGCTCGCGCTCGTGCTACCCGCGGCCGGCCAGGAACGAGCGCCGGCCAAAGGGATCCCGTCGCTCGCCGATTTCGACGACTCCATTGAAGCCCTCGTCCGAACCGTCGATCCCAGCATCGTCCAGATCTTTACCTCCGGGCTGACGCCGCTATCGGGGGTCGTTACCGAACAATCGAGTCTCGTCACCACGCAGAGGTCGAGCGGCTCGGGCGTCATCGTTGACGCGGAAGGCTACATCGTTACCAACGCGCACGTCGTTCGCGGCGCCTCACGTATACGCGTGGAGATTCCGACGGTGCAAACGGGGCAGTCTCTTCTGGCGCGCCGTTCGCGCGTCGCGCCGGCGCGCGTGATCGGCGTGGACGATGAGACTGATATTGCGGTGCTACGAGTCGAGGAGCGTGGGCTTGTTCCGCTGCCGTTTGGAGACTCCGACGAGTTGCGCGCAGGCCAGATGGTGCTGGCGTTCGGCAGCCCGCTCGGCCTTCAAAACTCTGTGTCTCTGGGAATCGTCAGCTCCGTCGCGCGTCAACTCGAGCCCGAGTCGCCGATGGTCTACATTCAGACCGACGCGTCGATCAACCCAGGCAACAGCGGAGGACCACTCGTCGATGCGCGGGGCCGTCTCATCGGGATCAACACATTGATTCTGTCTGGCGGCACAGCCACGGCAGGCCCCGGCTTCGCGGCGCCGAGCAACATCGTGCGCACGGTCTTCGATCAAATCAAACGGACGGGTCGCGTGCGTCGAGGCGAGATTGGTGTGCGAGCACAGACGATCACGCCGATCCTCGCGGCCGGGCTTGGCCTCAAGCGTGAGCAGGGTGCCGTGCTCGCGGATGTTGCGCCCGGAAGCCCGGCCGACCGGGCCGGGCTGAGCGTGGGTGATCTGGTGCTTCGCCTCGACGGCAAGGCAATCGAGAACGGCCGGCAACTGCACGTGAACCTGTATCGAAAGGCCGTCGGCGAACAGGTGCGCCTCGAGATCCTGCGTGGGGATCAACCGAGTGCCGTCACCGTCCCCGTGGCGGAGCGCGCCGATCCGCTGTCGGCTGCGACCTTGTTGACCGATCCCCGCGAGAACATCGTCCCGCGGCTCGGCATCCTCGCCGCGACGCTCGATCCGAAGCTCGCAGCTGCCTTACCGCTGCGCGCCAAAGCCGGTGTTGTTGTGGCCTCGGCGAGTGCGGGCGCGCTGGACTCCGACAACGGCGGCCTCCAGCCCGGCGACGTGATTCACGCGGTCAACGGTCAGTGGATTTCGGATCTGCCCGCGCTGCGGCAGGCGGTTGATTCGGCAAAGCCAGGCACACCTCTGGTGCTTCAACTGGAGCGCCGCGGCGGGTTGATGTACTTGGCGTTTACGGTTGAGTAGTCCCTTTGAATTGGTCCTCGTCATTGGCGAAGAGCAGGTTGAAGCTGGTAAGCGATCCGTAGCATCCGGTCACATACCCCTGCAGTTTCACCTTCACATCGTCTGGCAGGTCGGATGCGTTGACCTGCTGCTCGAGCGTGCGTAGACGATTGCGCAGCATCACGATCTTGTTGAAGAAGGTCTCGATCGGCCACGTCTTTTCCTGAAGGCCTGGCGTACCTGGACGCAGCACCAGCGTGCCGCCCCGCCATTTCTGCGCCGGCGCTACCGGCGTCATCCCCGCTTCCTCGCGAATGATGCGGCGGAGCAGCAGTTCCAGATCTGCGGATTGGTCAGAGAGAGCCATGGGCGGTGCGATCCTTTCGCGTTCGCTGACAAGGGAGGCGGGTTGAGCCGGGCTGCGAGCCGGTTCGCTCGATCGCGCAGGCGTTGATGGTGCCGCTGCTGCCGGCCTTGGAACCGGATCGATCCGCGGGCCGCCGCGATAGTTGTGCTGACTCTCGCAGTAGCCGCACTGCACGCGAAGCGGATGCCCGGTACCGTCGACGACGATCACGTTGTGAACACGATCGGTTTTGCAGGCGCGGCAGTAGTCCTCGATCGATTCGCCAGCACGCCAGCGACGCGGAGTATTCACGCGATGCATGATCGATCAGTCCACGGTCTGCAGTCCACAGTCCACAAGTCCGCGGTATCATCCCCCCATGAAGCCGAGCGACTGCATTCTCTTCAGTGGTGGCGCACCTGGGGCCGAAGCGCACTTTGGCGCGTGCGCCGAGCGGCACGGCGTCGAAGAAGTGAACTTCACGTTCGACGGCCACAAGATCGATCGTCACCGCGGCGTCCGTGTGCTCAATCACGAGGAACTTCTTGCGGGCGACGTGAGCCTCGCGTACGTCTCGAGGTTGATGAACCGCCGTTACACCGAAGGCCCCACGCTCCGCAAAGTCCTGCAGACGCTCTGGTATCAGGTCAACAACGGCCAGGAGATCTACGTCATCGGCGCTGTCCAGGACGATGGGACGGTGCGTGGCGGGACGGGCTGGGGTGCAGAGTTTGCCAAGCTCTGTAACAAGCCGCTCTACGTGTTCGATCAGGACAAGGACCGATGGTTCACCTGGACGGGAGATGCGTGGGCGCCATCGGCAGCGGGCGAACCGGTTATCACCCATCCGCACTTCACGGGCACGGGAACACGGACGCTGAAAGACAACAGCGCGCGCGCGATCGAAGCGCTCTTTGCCCGGAGCTTTAAGTAGGGTCAGGCCTGTGAGGGGACCGGCGAGAGGATCCGCCCGACGATCAAGCGGTAGTAGACGTTCAGGCACAACACGGCGAACGCACCTGCGATGAGAAGCGTGCGAAGCCAGAGCAGTGCATGTCCGGCCAGCGTTCGCGGCTTAAGCTCGTACTTGATCACATCGATGGCCGTCGCGTCGAAACGGACGGACAGGACGCACACGCGATCGGCAAACTCCGGATACTTCTGGAGCACCATGCGCTCGAGTTTGTCGTTCGGCCAGTGCTCGTAAAAGCCCGGGTATTCGTGGCGAACCTGATTCACCACGCTCTGCGAACAAAACCCCTGCCTCAGATCTGATTCCTGAAGGCCCTTCACTGGATCTTCCGGTGCCCCTGTTGACGCCAGCACGCCGAGCCGGCCCGCACTCGTGATGAACGTCGGAATCGTGTTGCCCATTTCGGGCCCCGCGTTCCGTGTAAACGCATCGAGCGTGCTCAGGATCTCAACGTTCTCTCTCGTCGGGCGCGGCTCGGTATGTGTGTAACGGACGAGCGCAACGATCAGCGCGATCACCGCCGCGCCGAAGAGAAGCTTGAGTGTGACTCGCAGCGGCGTTCCAAGGTCGGTGTCGAGCTGATAGCCGAAGAGCGTACCTGCGAGACCGTAGTCTTCCGTTCGCACCTGTCGCGCGCGCGCCGCTGGTGCTGCCTGAATGGATGGCTCGGTGTCGAACTTGTAGCCCAGCGCCTCGAGTCGCCTGCGCTCGCTGCCACAGCGGCATGCTTCGACATGCCGCGGGACATGCCGTCCACACGTCGGGCATTGCCACGCGCCCGGTCGTCGCTGCTCGCCGCTCTCTGGTCTCGGGTCTGACACCTTTACACCGCTGCTCGTTGTATCGGCAGGAGGTGGAGAGGCTTTTAGCGGGCGTCCAGTTCGAGGAGCAGGCCGAGAACCGCGTTCGAAATCAGCGTCATTCCTTCGGCGGTGAGCTTGTCTGGAGTGTCTGCAGACGTGTGAATCGTGCGCAGAATTGCAGGCGCGAACCCTGCCGCGAGCCCGGACTCCTTGCCACCATTGAGCAGCAGCCAGACCTGGTGTGCTTCGAGCGCCGGGAGGACTGCCATCGAGATTGCCGGGATGCCCGCGGCCTGAAAGCTTCGATCGTCGCCCGTCGGGAAGGCCGCGAGCCTGAGGCAGGCATAGTCGCGCGCGGCGCACACGCGCGCGAGCGCCTGATGCAACGGCGCCGTGCCTGCGTCGGCTGTCGGTCCGCTCATGATCGTGTCGCCGTATCCGGCGATGTCGATGTTGACCATCGACAAGACCTTCGTACGATCGACGGACTTCGCCATGAACGCGGATCCCTGGAGCCCGCTTTCTTCCATGTCGAAGAACACAATCTGAATGCGGTGACGCAACCGCCGCGCTCGAAGCGATTCGGCCACTCGCGTCAGTACGATCACGCCCGCGCCGTTGTCCACCATCCCGCGGCTGTGGGCACCGCCGTTCAACGGGACAGCATCGAGGTGAGCGCCGACGATGATCGTCGGTCCGTTACCGCCGACAGGCTCGAGCAGTACGTTTTGCCCCTGCTCGCGCGGATCTCGCTGTCGCGCACTGTTCGGGAACGGCTGCAGAGTAAACGTCAGCCCGCGTTTCCGTAAAAGGCCTTGCAGCGCGTCCAGTCGCGCCGCGTTCGACGGCTGATCGAGGAGTCGAGCCTCGGTGATGAGATCGGTTGATGCCGCGGTGATGCTCGGCAGAGTGGCGACATGCGGAACCGTAACAGATGAACACGCGAGACTGAGACTCACGAGCAGCCCGGCGGTTGCCCATCTGAATTGAAGTGACATCGGGGCGGATTATGACGTAGTTTCCTGAGACGTCTGTTCGGATGCCGATGATTCCACTTCTTCTTCTGATGCTTGCGGTTGCATCACCCGCCGCTCAACAACCAACGCAGCAAACGTCGTCCACCAACGGCCGTGTCGTGGCAACGGTGACCACACTCGAAGGCACCGTCCAATTGCCTGGCGCGCAAGTGGAGTTGCGCGAACAGCCGTCAAACGCCGTGCTGGCGACGACGTTGAGTGACGGTACAGGGCACGTGATCTTCCCGGACGTCCCGCCCGGGCGCTACACGCTCGGGGCCGTCAGGGCGGGATTCGTCGACAGTGTGTCCACTCCCTTCGATGTGCGCGCGGGAGAAGTCGCGAACGTCCTGCTCGACGTGCAGTTGACGTTCACGATCCCGACCGTTGACGTCATTGCGAAGAGCCCTTCGCCCACTGACAGCATTCAGCCGGTCTCGATGAGCGACATGCTCGATGGCACACTGATGGAATCGTCGCCGCTCGAGGGTGACGATTTCCAGAGCCTGTTGCCACTGTTGCCCGGTGTCGTCCGAGGCCCCGATGGACGTTTGCGCGTCAAAGGTGGACAACCCACGCAGGCCGCGCTCCAGGTGAGCAGCGCCAGCCTCGTCGATCCATCGACTGGAGATTTCGATCTCGAACTGCCGGCGCCGAGCGTCGAGTCGGTCGAAGTGCTCGCCAATCCATTCGCAGCGGAGTTCGGCCGCTTCGCAACGAGCGTCACGCAGATTCGCACGCGCCGGGGCACCGATGAATGGGAAGTGAAGCCTGGCAACCTGATGCCGCGCTTTCACAAAGGGTTCAGTGGCATTCGGGGCTTCGAGCCGCGGTTCTCCGTTCGCGGTCCCCTCCAACGTGGCCGTGTCTTTCTCGCGCAGGACTTGCAGTATCGATTCGTGGAGACACCAGTCAAGAGTCTCGCGAACGAACCAGACATCGAGCTCACCAGTCTCGACTCGTTCACTCGCCTCGACGCCATCCTGTCTGCACGCCACACGATCGGCGGCGCGTTGATCGCCTTTCCACGCGACATTACCAACGCGACGATGAACACGTTTCGTCCGCCGGAGGCGACTCCGGGTCTCGAGCAACAGGGGTGGTCTGCCGGCTTGCTCGATCGATTCGCTCTGTCACCGAACGTCGTGCTCGAGACGACCGTCGCCGGCCGCCGGTTCGAGATCGAGGTCGAGCCCGAGGGGCAGGAGGTGCTGACGATTGCGCCTCAAACCGAGAGCGGCAACTACTTCAACACGCAGGAACGGCGAGTCCGCAGCTTTCAGTGGGTCGAGTCCATCAGCCTCACCCGCAACTGGCGCGGCGAACATGTCATCAAAACCGGCGCCGACGTGCAGTGGGCGCGATTCGAAGGCTCGAGTGAAAACCATCCTGTCGACGTGCGCAGGATCGACGGCACGCTCGCCGAGCGAACGGTCTTCGGCGGGTTGACGCAACAGGAAGTGGCCGGGACCGAAGTGGCGCTGTTCGGTCAGGATCGCTGGCGCATGGGATCGCGTCTGACGATGGAGCTCGGGTTCCGGATGGATCGCGATCCGATCACGCATCGCTACAACTATTCGCCGCGTGCGGGTGCAGCGGTGACGGTTCTCCCCGAGGGGCGTGCGATCATCCGCGGTGGATATGGCAAGTTCGTTTCACGAACTGCGCTCAACGTTGAAGCCTTCCCTCAATACGAGTCGCGCATCGTCAGGCGGTTCGCCGCTGACGGCGTCACGCCGCTTGGGCCGGCCGTCGCGTTCAGCAATGTGATCAGTGGCGACCTCAGGACGCCTGAAGCCGATGTAGGGAACGTCGAGTGGAATCAGCGCTTCGGCAGGCGGCTGTTGTTCAAGCTCGGATTCCTGCACCGCATTGGCTCGCACGAGTACATCCTTCTCGCGGATCCGGCAGCAGGGCAGTTGCAGCTGACGAGCAGCGGCGAATCGCGATATCGCGAGTTGGAAGCGACGACGAGATACCTGGGTGGTGACCGCCGCGACCTCACCGTGTCGTACGTCTGGGCACGCGGCACCGCCGATCTCAACAACTACGATCAGTTCTACGGCAACTTCCGCAATCCGCTCGTGCGCGAAAACCAGAACAGCTACTTGCCGACCGATGTGCGTCACCGCGTGTTGATTCGCGGCAACTTCGGATTGCCCGGGTCGTGGGACTTTGCACCGGTGCTGGAGCTGCGGTCTGGGTTCCCGTATTCAGCGGTGAACGAATACCAGGATTTCGTCGGCACTCGTAATACCGCTGGACGGTTGCCGTCCCTGCACAACCTCGACTTTCAGTTGTCGCGTCCGTGGAAAGTCATGAAGTACCGCTTTCGAGCGGGGCTGAAGATTTACAACGTGTTCGGCTCGTCTGCCGACCGGGACGTGCAGAACAACATCACTGCGCCGGACTACGGCACGTCGTACAACCCCATCGAGCGATCGATCGGGTTTGTTTTTGGATCAGCCAGATAGGTTGGATTCTGCGGTCCGAGGGGACGAAGTGCGGCGTGCGATGGTGCACTGCGACGGTCCGACGGTCCGAGAGCCGGAAGCGGTCTCTCGTGCGTCGCCGTCGAACCCCGCAGCTTCGTACTGGACCTTCGCACTCCGCACCTTCGCCCCATCGCACCGTCCGGGCCACTCTTAGAGCTCTCGTATCCTCCGGCTCTTCACCAGGAAGGTGACGGCGACGGCGCTGAGAATGAGTCCGTTCACGGTGAGGACTGTGGGCGCACCCGCGATGTTCGCGAGCCATCCGCCTGCAAGGCTGCCGAGCGGCATCCCGCCGCGAAACGCCACCATGTACAGGCTCATCACGCGGCCGCGCATCTCGTTGGGCGCGTTCAGCTGCACGAGCGACGACAGCGTGGCAAACACCATCACCATGCACGCGCCGGCGCCGAACAACAGAGTCGCGTTGAGCCAGAAGACGCGCGTCATGGCGAAGAGGATCATGAGCGCGCCGAAGACGATCTGTATCAGCAGCACCGTGCGGCCCATGTGTGGGAATCGGCCGCGCCACGCGACGACGAGCGCTCCCGACACGGCGCCTGCCCCCGCGCTCGACATGAGGTAGGTGTACTGCGTCACCTCGCCGTGCAGCACGGTCTGCGCGAAAAGCGGAAGGAACGTCAGGAGCGGGTTGCCGAGGAACGTTCCGGCAAAGCCGAGGACCGCCAGGCCGAGCAGGGCTGGATGCTCCCGCACGTACTGGTAGCCGCTCTTGAACTCTTCCCGCATGCGCTTCGGCGCAGCGGGGGGAATGTGGCGAATGTTGAGCGACAGAATCGCCGCGATCACCGCGAGGAACGATAGCCCGTTGAGCCCGAAGCACGCGACCATGCCGAATGCCGCAAGCGCAGCGCCGGCAAACAGCGGCCCGATCACGCGCGCCAGATTGAACTGAATCGAGTTGAATGCGATCGCATTCGGCAAGTCGTTCTTGCCAACCAAAGAAGGCAGGAGCGACTGATGTGCCGGCCCGCCGAACGCCTGCGCAATGCCCGTGATGATTGACAGGCTGAGCACATGCCAGATGTGCACCTGCCCCGAGAATACGAGCGCTGCGAGAGTGAACGCGGCGCCCATCTGGACGTACTGCGACATCAGCAGCAGGCGGCGGCGATCGTACCTGTCGGCAACAACGCCGCCGACGACGGTGAGGAGCAGAATCGGCAGCTCGCCGAGGAAGGAGTCGAGACCGAGAAAGAAGGCCGACGAGGATCCAGTGATCGTCAGCACCAGCCAGTTCTGCGCGACCTTCTGCATCCACGTACCGATCGTGGAGAGGAACGCGCCGAACCATAGGACGCGAAAGTCTCGATAGGTCAGCGCGGCCGCGATACGACCCAATGCGCCTGGTGCCGGTGTCGGTTCAGCCGTCGTGTAACGAGGATCGGGGGCAGGAGCCGGTGCGGTGCTCACGAACGCCCCTCATCTTAGTCCAGCGATGGCGACCGCTCGTGGGACGGTCGATCCCGGTGATGAACGCTTGGCCGGCCGATCTCGTCCAATTGCCTTGGAATCAAACGGCACGGTGATTGTTAAACAGCCGCGTTCCAAGGAGTGAGCGATGACCCGCATGAAGACGTTGTTTGCGCTGACGGTCGGACTTGCCTTCCTCGCCACACCGGCCTGGGCGGACTTCAAGACGGAGCGTCGCCTGGCGCTCGAGCCGGGCGGAACGTTCACATTGAACGCGGATATTGGCGCTGTCACCTTGACCGGCGACTCGACGTCGGGCGCCACGGTCACGGTGACCTCCCGCCGCGACGACTTCACCGAGCTCTTCGACCTGAGCTTTGACGAGGCCCCAGGCGGCGCCACCGTCACCATCAAGCGGCGCGGAAGCTGGATCAAAGGAATCTGGGGTGATTGGTCTGGCTACGACACGCACATCGTCGTCCACGTGCCGTCAAAAACGACCGCCAACCTCAGGACGTCCGGAGGCTCGATCGACGCCACTCGACTCAGCGGCCGGCTCACCGCACGCACCTCAGGCGGCAGCCTGCGGGCGGAACAGATTGACGGCCCCGTCGATGGATCGACGAGCGGTGGATCGATCCGAATGCGCGACCTCAGCGGCGACACAATCGCACGAACGTCCGGTGGCAGCATCGACATCGCCGGCGTCCGCGGCAGCCTCGAGGCGACGACGAGCGGGGGAGGGATCGACATCGATACCGTCTCCGGCGATCTCCGTGCCTCGACCAGCGGCGGTGGTGTCGAGGTGCGTGGCGCGGGTGGAAGAGTGGAGGCGCATACGAGCGGAGGTCCTGTTACCGTCCGCTTCGCCGCCGGAAACAAGAGCGGGGGCGAGTTGACGACGTCAGGTGGTGGGGTGCGCACGGAAGTGGATCCCGCTGTTGCGCTGACGATCGATGCCAGTTCGTCCGGTGGGCACGTGCAGGCGGATGTGCCTGTCACCGTTCAGGGCACGATCCGGAATTCGTCGCTACGCGGCGATATGAACGGCGGGGGCGCGCTGCTGCGCCTGCGTTCCAGCGGCGGCGGCGTTCGAATCTCTGCGATGAAGTAGGCAGTATGCCGTAGGCCGTATGCGGGAGGCTCTTGCCTACTGCCTACCGACTACGGCCTACCGCTTACTGCCTACTAATCGAGAAGTCGCTCGCGCACCATCGGCGCGACCTTCGTTCCGTAGAGCTCGAGGCTTGTCATCAGCTTGTCGTGCGGCATTGTGCCGTTGGCGTATTTCAACTCGAACCGCGACAGGCCCAGCAGCTTCATTGTCGTCACGATCTTCATCGCCACGGTTTCCGGCGAGCCGACGTAGAGCGCGCCGTCGGGGCCGGCCTCACGTTCGAAATGAGAGCGGCCGATCGGCGACCATCCACGCTCGGAGCCGATTCGGTTCATCAACCCGGCGTAGTGCGGCCACAGTTCTTCCTTGGCCTGTTCGTCGGTTGCCGCGATGTGTCCCGGTGAGTGCACGCCAATCGGGAGCATCGGCTTGTTGAACCGCTCCAGCATCTGACGATAGAGCTGTGAGTACCCCGCGAATCGCTGCGCGCTTCCACCGATGATCGCGAGGATCAGCGGCAAGCCGTAGTGAGCCGCGCGAACCACTGACTCCGGGCTTCCACCGACCGCGACCCACGTGCGCAGCGTCCCGCTCTCGATGGGCGGATAGACCTTCTGATTGGACAGCGGTGCGCGCAACTTGCCCGCCCAAGTGACCGGCGTCCCCTTGAGCAGCTCCGCAAAGAGATTCAGCTTCTCTTCGAAGAGCGCCTCGTAGTTGGACATGTCGTACCCGAAGAGCGGAAACGACTCCGTGAACGAACCACGTCCGACGATGACTTCCGCGCGTCCGTTGGAGAGGGCGTTGAGCGTCGAGAATCGCTGGAAGACGCGCACCGGATCGTCGGTGCTGAGCACGGTGACCGCGGATCCGAGATAGATGCGCTTCGAGCGGCTGGCAATCGCCGCCAGCACGACCTCGGGCGAGGCGACGGAGAAGTCGTTCCTGTGGTGCTCTCCAACGCAGAAGAAATCGAGCCCAACCTGATCGGCGTGCGCGCCCTGCTCGACGACCTGACGCAGCGCCTGGGCCTGCGTAACCTGCTTCCCCTCGTGATCGACGGTGACATCACCAAAGGTGTCAACACCCAACTCAATCGCCTGCGTCATCTCACTGCATTGTCCTACACTTTCTCGCAGTGCTCACGCGCGCAGTCTCGCTCGTCGTAGTTGTCTGGGCACTCGTGTCTGTGATAGCTGCCGGTCGCAACGCATTCATGCGTGGCGTCGATCCAGTGGCCGG
>Ga0315912_10000997_pt1 | contig 39078 bp, 34 predicted proteins | sample VfabasoilMG_FD_204469 | JGI IMG/M metagenome (GOLD analysis project Ga0315912, IMG submission 204469) | Garden soil microbial communities collected in Santa Monica, California, United States - V. faba soil | ecosystem: Environmental > Terrestrial > Soil > Garden | place: USA: California... | reverse complement strand
TTTCGCGACGACGTCCGCTGGCGCGTTCGCGACGAAGTTTTGGTTCTGGAGCTTGCCGCGCACCTTGCCGAGATCGTCGCGCGTCTTCGCGAGCTGCTTACCGAGACGTTCGCGCTCGGCGGCAACGTCGATCAACCCCGCGAGCGGCACCAAGATGCGCATCGCGCCGAGCAGCGCGGTCGCGGCGCCCTTTGCGCTCTCGCCTGCGGCGACGAAGTCGATACGCTCGAGACCTGCGAGCTTGCGCAAGTGGCTCGCGTGACGTTCGACACGCTCGCGATCGGCGGCGGTCGCGTCCGCGAGGCGCACCTTCAGCGTCGCGGAGCGGGGCAGGTTCGCTTCGCCGCGGATCTGGCGGATGCCGCCGACGAAGCCTTTGAGCCAACCGATCTCGTCCTCGGCAGTCGCGTCGCTCGCGAAGTCGTCGGCCTGCGGGAACCGCTCGAGCATGATCGTGGCGCTGTCGTAGCGGCGGCGCGCCGCAATCTCGAGCCACAGCTCCTCGGTCACGAACGGCATGAGCGGATGCAGCAGCTTGAGCACGCTGCCGAGCACCTCGACGAGCGTGTGCTGCGCGCCGCGGCGCAGCTTCGCGTCCGCGTTCGGGTCGGTCAGGACGGCTTTCGTGAGCTCGAGGTACCAATCGCAAAGCTCGTGCCACGCGAAGTCGTAGAGCGTTTGTGCGATCAGGTCGAGGCGGTAGATCGCGAAGTTCTCGTGTACCGACGCGATCGTCGCGCGCAAGCGCGACCGGATCCAACGGTCCGCAATGCCGACTTCGTGGGGCCCGTCGTCGATGCCGTCGAGCTGGCTGAAGACGTACGCCGTTGCATTCCACAGCTTGTTGCAGAAGCGGTGGTAGCCGTCGGCGCGCGCGAGGTCGAAGCGTGCGTCGCGGCCCGTCGTAGCCAACGATGCGAACGTGAAGCGCAACGCATCGGTGCCGACGCCTTCGATGCCCTGCGGGAATTCCTTGCGCGTCGCCTTCTCGATGCCGGCCTGTAGGTGCGTCTGCATGAGGCCGTCGGTACGTTTCTTGAGCAACGTCTCCAAGTCGACGCCGTCGATGAGGTCGAGCGGGTCCAAGATGTTGCCTTTCGACTTCGACATCTTGTTGCCCTCGTGATCGCGCACGAGAGCGTGGATGTACACCTCGCGGAACGGCACGTCGCCGATGAACTTGAGCCCCATCATCATCATGCGGGCAACCCAGAAGAAGATGATATCGAAGCTCGTAACGAGGACGTTCGTCGGATAGAACGTGCGAAGCTCCGGTGTCTCGTCGGGCCACCCGAGCGTCGAGAACGGCCAGAGCGCCGACGAAAACCACGTGTCGAGGACATCTTCGTCCTGGCGCAGCGGCAGATCCTTCGCGAGCTCGTGCTTGCGTCGTACGTCGGCCTCGTCACGCCCAACGTAGACCTTGCCCTCGTCGTCGTACCAAGCCGGGATGCGATGACCCCACCACAGTTGCCGCGAGATGCACCAGTCCTGGATGTTGTTCATCCACTCGAAATAGGTCTTGCTCCAGTTCTCGGGCACGAACTTGACGCGGCCGTCTTCGACCGCCGCGATCGCGGGTTCCGCGAGCGGCTTGACGCGCACGTACCATTGATCCGTGAGCATCGGCTCGACGACGACGTTGCTGCGGTCGCCTTTCGGAATCATCGACGTGTGCTCGGTGATGCGCTCGAGGAGACCTTGGGCCTCGAGATCCGCGACGATGCGCTTGCGCGCGACGAACCGGTCGAGACCGCGATAAGCCGCCGGTGCGTTCTCGTTCAACTTCGCATGGAAGTCGAGCACGCTGATCTGCGGCAGCTTGTGGCGCTGGCCGACTTCGTAGTCGTTGAAGTCGTGCGCCGGCGTGATCTTCACGCAGCCCGTGCCGAACTCGGGGTCGACGTATTCGTCGGCGATGACCGGGATGCGGCGATTGGCGAGCGGCAGCACGACCTCTTTGCCGATCAAGTGCCGATAACGATCGTCGTCGGGATGAACGGCGACGGCCGTGTCGCCGAGCATCGTCTCGGGGCGCGTCGTCGCGACGACGAGGAACGACGTTGGCTCGTCGGCGAGCGGATAGCGAAGGTGCCAGAGCTTGCCGCGCTCCTCGGTGCTCAAGACCTCGAGATCGGAGAGCGCGGTCTGCAGCACCGGGTCCCAGTTCACGAGCCTCTTCCCGCGATAAATGAGGCCTTCGTGATGAAGCCGAACGAACACTTCGGTCACGGCACGCGACAAGCCTTCGTCCATCGTGAAGCGGTCGCGCGCCCAATCGACCGACGCGCCGAGACGGCGCAGCTGCTGCGAGATCGTGTTGCCCGAGCGCTCCTTCCACTGCCAGACGCGCTCGAGAAAGCGCTGCCGGCCGAGCTGCGTGCGCGACGTGCCTTCGCGCTCGAGGAGCCGCTCGACGACCATTTGCGTCGCGATGCCGGCGTGGTCCGTGCCCGGCTGCCAGAGCGTCTTGCGGCCCTGCATGCGGTGATAGCGCGTGAGGGCGTCCATGATCGTGTCTTGCAGCGCGTGCCCCATGTGCAGGGTGCCCGTCACGTTCGGCGGCGGAATCACGATGCAGTAGGGCGCACCGTCGCCAGCCGGTGCGAAGTAGCCGGCTTTTTCCCAGCGTGCGTAGTGTCGGCCTTCGATCTCGGCCGGGCGGTAGTCCTTGTTCACGTTCGTCCTTGGAGCTTGCTGCGCGCCTTACGGGTGCGGCTCATATCTTGTGATTATTGAGCGCGTAACCGCGGTCGCGATAGAAACGATAACGGCCGCGGCTCTGCTCTCGGCGCCCGTCGTTGTTGTCTACGACCTCGGCGACGCGCGCGTACTGGCTGAAAAACTCGGGCACCTCGGGCGCGAGGTTGATCAATACGTCCCACTGCCCCGGCCCGGGTGGAGCATCGACGCCGATCAGCACCTGCTCGGGCGGCGGCTTGTCGAGCGCCTCACGCACGACGCGGTGCGAGATGAAGCTGCCCTGCGAGAACGTCCACAGGAGCTCGTCGAGCTGCAGCGCTTCCTGCTCGGACTTCGAATGAATGAACACGTGATGATCGAGTTGCGTCGCTTTGTCGACGATCTTGCAGGCGAACAGGAGTCGAGCGTCGTCGGAATCGCTGTCGAGGATGTAGAAGTCGACTCGCGTCACTGCCCGTCCAAGTTCAGCAAATAGTCGACGAGCAGCGGCACGGGGCGGCCCGTGGCCCCTTTGTTCGCAGCCGCGCGCCATGCGACGCCGGCGATGTCGAGGTGAGCCCAAGCGAGCCCGTCGACGAATCTCGACAGGAAGTTCGCGCCGACGCTGGCGCCGCCGTCTCGCGTTCCCGAGTTCGCGAAATCGGCGAAGTTGCTACGCAACGACTCGCCGTATTCTTCGTGGACGGGCAAACGCCAGGCGAGATCGAGCGAGCGGTCGGCGGCTTCCAGCAGCGCCTTCGCGAGCGACTCGTCGTTCGAGAACAACCCCGTGTAGACGTGCCCAAGCGCCACGACGCACGCGCCGGTCAGCGTCGCGACGTCGATGATGCAACGCGGTTTGAAACGCTTCGCGTACGTAATGGCATCGCACAGAATGAGCCGGCCTTCGGCGTCGGTGTTGATGATCTCGACCGTTTGTCCGGACAGGCTCGTGACGATGTCGCCCGGCCGGGTCGCGCGCCCGCCCGGCATGTTCTCGCAAGCCGGAATCACGCCGACGACGTTGACGGCCGGCTGCAGCTCGCCGAGCGCGAGCATGGCTCCGAGCACCGAGCCGGCCCCGCACATGTCGAACTTCATCTCGTCCATTTTCGCGGCCGGCTTGATCGAGATGCCGCCCGTGTCGAACGTGACGCCTTTGCCGCACAGCACGATCGGCGCCTCCTTGGCGGGGGCGCCTCGATACTTCAGCACGATCAGGCGCGGCGGCTCGTGCGCGCCTTGCGTGACCGAGAGCAACGCACCCATGCCGAGCTTGCGCATGCCGGCTTCGTCGAGAACTTCGACGTCCATCCGGTCATAGCGCTTCGCGATGCTGCGCGCGGCGTCCGCGAGGTGCGAGGGCGTGCACACGTTGGCCGGGCGATTGCCGAGATCGCGCGCGAGGTTGCTGCCGGACGCGATGGCGCTGCCGACCTTGATGCCGGCGCGAACGGCGCCGACGTCGGCGCCGCTCTTGACCGCAAGCGCGAGCCGAGTCAGGCGAGCCGGCGGATCGGTGCGGCTCTTGAGCTCGTCGAAGCGATAGAGGCTCGAGCGAGCCGTTTCCACGCTGTGCCGAGCGACCTCGGCGGCACCGAACGGTGCGTCGTAGCCCAAGAAGCTGACGGCTTCCTTCGTCGCTCCCGTCCGCAGCGCGTGAAGTGCGGCGCCGAGAGCCGTCGTCAAACGTTTCGCGGTGAAATCGGCGCGTTTGCCGCAGCCCACGAGCAGCCAGCGCGCAGCGGCCGTGCCCTGCGTGCGATGCACCAACGTGCACGTGCCGAGGCGCGACGGAGCGTCGCCCGAGCGGACGAGCTTGGCGATGGCGCCGCGAGCCGCGCGGTCGAAGTCCTTCGTCGCGCCATGCAGTTGCCGGTCGTCGAACACGGGCAAGATTGCGCACTCCGTGCGGTGCCGTGCCGGTGCGCCCGTCTTGACCGGAAACTCCATCCTCGCTCTCCTTCGTTCGCTTCGATCGCGTCGTGCGATGTGGGATCGGCGCACGCCGCGGCGGCGCCGTCACGCTGTGCTATCGTGTTGGAATATCGTGGAAAATCGAAGTGTAGAGCATTCGTCTAGATGAAGGTACTGGCCGCGGACCGTAACTCGTGAACCTCATTGGCCGCTACATTTTTCGTGAAGCGTTCGGTTCGTGGTTGATGGTCATGGCGGTGCTGTTCCTGATCTTCATGACGAACCAGCTCGCCGACATCTTGGGCGACGCTGCTGCCGACCGCCTCCCCCGCGAAGCCGTCCTCGCGATCTTCGGTCTCACGGCACTGCGTTATCTGATGCTGTTGACGCCGATCACTCTGTTTCTCGGCGTCACGCTCGCGCTCGCGCGCTTGAACCGCGACGGCGAGATGGCCGCGCTGGCGGCGTGCGGTGTCGGGGCGGGCCGGCTGCTCGTGCCGATCGGTGCGTTCACGCTATTGCTCGCGGCCGGGCTCGCTTGGCTCTCGTTGGTCTTGACGCCTGCCGCAAGCCGCCGCATCGAGGAGATTCGCCTCGACGCCGAGAAGAGCTCGCAGCTCGCCATCGCCGAGGCTGGCAAGTTCACGTCGCCGGACGGGGGACAAAGCGTTCTCTACGCGCGCGAGGTCGTCGGCGACGAGTTGCACGACGTGTTCTTGCAAACGCAGCGCGACAATCAAGTCAACGTCGTGCTCGCCGCGCGCGGGCGCCGCGTGGTCGACTCCGCGACGGCCGAGCAATCGTTCGTCTTCGAAGACGGGAAGCTTTACGAAGGCGTGCCAGGGCAGGGCAAGTTTCTCGTCGTGGACTTCGACGAGCAGTTGGTGCCGATTCGGCGCGGCGAGGAAGACGAAGTCGTCGAGCAGGTTGCGGCGAAGCGCACGGCCGATCTCATGAGCTCGACCAAGCTGGCCGATCGCGCCGAGCTGCACTGGCGGTTGTCGTTCCCCTTGTCGCTGTTCGTGCTGGCTCTGCTCGCGGTGCCTCTGAGTCGCTCGTCGCCGAGAGAAGGGCGCTTTGGTCGGCTCGGCATAGCACTGTTCGTCTATCTGATTTACACGAACCTGATCTCGATCGGACGCTTCTGGGTCGAGCGAGGCATCGTCGGCGACGACGTCGGTATCTGGTGGGTGCATGCCGTCGTTAGCTTGCTCGGGGTGCTGATGCTGGCTCGCGAAAGCGGTTGGTTCGTCCGCGCGCCGGCCGCGCAGGCTTCGCCGGCATGACGCTGCTGCGAACTTATCTGGTCTTGGCAGTACTGCGCGGCGTTGCGACGGTCTTGGCCGTGCTGATCGCCGTGACCTGCGTCATCGAGCTCGTGGGTCAGCTCAACGACGTCGGCACCGGAGATTACGGGCTAGCGCAGGCCGCGGCGTACATCGGGCTGCGAATTCCACGCACGATTTTTTCGACGCTGCCTATCGCGGCTTTGATCGGTGCGCTGCTGTCGCTCGGCAATCTTGCCGTTCATCGCGAGCTCATCGTCATGCGCGCGAGCGGAGTCTCGTCTTGGCAGCTGCTTTCGGCCGTCGGTCTCGCGGGGTTCGTTCTTGCCGTGCTGATGGTGTTGCTGGGAGAGTCGTTGGCGCCGTCGCTCGGGGCGTACGCGAACGAGATGCGCACGCGCGCGATGCACGAGGAGATCGCGGTCTCCAAAGGCCAAGCCACGTGGCTACGCGAAGGCGACCTCATCGTGAGCCTGCGGCGTCAAGCCGGCGATCTCGGCTACGGCGGCGGCGTGCTGATGTTCGAGCTCGGGCCGGATCAGTCGCTCTTGGAAGTTGCGCGCGCGGAGTCGGCGATCCTCGACGCCGCGAACCGGTGGGTGCTGTCGGACTACGCCGAGACCAAGTTCGACGACACGCGTATCGCCGTGCGCAGCGAGCGCGTGTCGAGCGACGCGCATGGCTTGAACCCCGATCTCCTGGAATTGTCCGTCGTGCGCGAGGACTTGCTCGACACTCCGTCGCTGGTCCGTTACATCGGGTATTTGAGCGACAACGGCCTCGACGCGCATCGCTATCTCGTCTCGTACTGGTCGCGACTTGCCAACGTCGCTTCGGTCGTCGTCATGACCGTGCTCGCGTTGCCGTTCGTCTTCGGCAGCTTGCGCTCGGCGGGCGCCGGCTCGCGCCTCGTCGTCGGTCTCATCATCGGCCTGACCTATTACGTGGCCGGCCAAGTGCTAACCAGCGGCGGCGAAGTGTATCGGCTCGACCCATTGATCATCGCGTGGGCGCCCACCGCGTTGCTGCTGCTAGTCACGAGCGTCGCGTTCGCCCGAATTCGCTAGCGCGCGAGCGGCGCCGCGCGAACGACTCGCGTGCCCGCGCAGAGATCGTGCCAGCCGCGCTTGTCGCGGTCGAAGACACTCCACCATAGCCCGAGGCCCGCTAGCGCCAGCGACAGCGTCCCGACACCGAAGCGCGCCGCAGCACGCGCCCACGTGAGCGGGCTGCCGTCGGCTCGCACGACGCGGATACGCCACGCGCGCATGCCGACCGTTTGGCCGCCGTGGACCCAGAAGCCGCAGAAGAAGGCCATCGCGATCGCGAACAGGCTCGCCGGAAACCACCAGCTCCCGGGCGGCACGGCGACTCCGAGCCGAACGGCGAGCACCACCAGCGTGAAGCAAACGTAGATCGCCGCGAGCACGAGCAGGTCGTAGCCAAATGCCGCGACGCGGCGCCACACGGGGCCGGGCTCGAGCGCGAGCGGTGGAGCGGGGGAGTTCAGGCGTAACCCGAGCCAAGGAAGGTGACGCGCAGTCTAGCAAACCGCTACAGCACGCCCTCCGCGGCGAGCAGGCTGCGCAGCGGCCCGAGCTCGCGCTCGTAGTGCCGCCACCGCTCGACGGCCGTTCGGTAGATCGGTTGACGCACTTGCACGGAGCTCGCGGTCGCAACGGGTGCCTTGTTGTCCTGAAAGTCGAGGCAACGCGCGTCCCACGGCAGCTCGCAAAACTCGAGCAGCCGGCGCGCCTCGCGTTCCGTCTCGTCCACGACGTCCTCGTAGCGGATCTCGAGGTAGTTTTCGGGAAGGTTTTCGCGCCAAAGCTTCGTCAGCGCAGCGAACTCCGCGTAGTAGCGGCCCGTGTCGAGCAAGTCGTAAGAGTAGTTGTAGTAAGAGAAGCTCGTCGCGAAGAGCTGGCGATAATTGCTCAAGCACGTGTCGAGCGGATTGCGCCGCAGGCAGACGATCTTGGCGTTCGGCAGCGCGCGCAGGATCAGCGGCGCGTAGAAGAAGTTCAGCGGCATCTTGTCGATGAAGCGGGCCGTTTGCCCCGTGCGAGGCCGCGTGCTGTCGACGTAAGCGCGGCCGAGCGCGTCGGGATCTACTTGCGCCCCGGCCGCGAGCGTTTCGGCGTCGAGCACGCGGTTCGAGGGCGTGCGCGCCGCGCGTTTCAGCATGAGCCCGAAGTTCGTGAGCTCGCCCGCGGAGAACACGCTCGGGTGACTCGAGAGAATACGCTCGACGAGCGTCGTGCCCGTGCGCGGCATGCCGAGCACGAAGATCGGCTCGCGCGAGTCGTGGCCGCGTGCGGCGCGGCCTTCGAGCGCGGCCGGAATGCGCGCAGCGGCCGCGAACAGGTCGCGGTCCCCCTCGAATCGGTAAGCGAGCGCGGCAGCCTTGCGCCGCTTGCCGCGCTCGAGCATGCGGAACGCAGTTTCGTAGCGGCCTTCGTCCTCGTGCTGCTTCGCCAGGGCGTGGCAGAGATGAAGCTCGGCATCTGCGTCGAGCGAAGGATCTTCCAAAGCGCGCTCGAGCGCGGCGACCTGAGCGGGAGTCAACGCGGCGCGCGCGACTTGCGCCAGCGACGACCAGGCGCGGTGGAACTGCGGTTCGAGGCGCAGCGCCTCGCGGTATTCGGCCTCGGCGGAACGCAGGTCGCCGACGAACTGCAGCGCTGCGCCGAGGTTGTAGCGATACGCTGGCTTCGCCGCGTCGCGCGCGACGGCGCGCCGAAACGGCTCGATCGCATCGGCGTGAGCGCCGGCGCGCGTCATGACGACGCCGATCGTGTCGAGCGTAAGAGCGTCGCGCGGTTCCAAGGATAGTGCGGCGCGCGCGGCTTCGAATGCTTCGCGCGGCCGCTGCAGTGCGATGAGGCAGCGGCCGCGGTGTGCGAGGTACTCGGCTTTGTGCGGGTCGATCGCGAGGGCGCGGTCGATGACGTCGACCGCCTTGCCGTAGTTGTCGTGCTCGGCGGCGATCATGCCGAGCAAGAACAGCGCGTCGGCGTGACGCGCGTCAGTTGCGAGGATCTTGAGGCAGAGCTCGTGGGCGAGGCGGAAGTCGCGCCGATTCAGCGCGCGCTCCGCCTCGCGTTGCCACTCAGTTACCACGCCGCCCGGACGACTCCGTCGAGAACGCGTAGGTGAAGCTCAGCCCAAGCTCGCGCGGGCGCACCATCTGTTGCCCGTAGGCGCGCACTCGCACGGGATCGCCGTTCTCGTCTTGGACAGTCTGGATGAACGAGGGGCGCGACCGCGTGCCCGTCACGGCGTACTTGTCGAGCAAGTTCTGCGCGTAAACCGTGAATTCCCACGGCCCGCCGCTGAACACTGCCGACGCTTGATGCAGGCTGAATCCACCGAGCGTCTCGCCGCCGCCGCGCAGCCCCGTGGTCGTGATCACGTCGCCGATCGTGCTGACACCATAGTTCAGCGCAAGGTCCCAACCCGCCGAGAGCGTGAAGTCGTAGCCGAAATAGAGCGTGGCTTGGTCCTCGGGCGAGCCCGGCAGCCGATCCCCCGGCTGGCCGTCGATGAAAGGCTCGAGCGGCGGCTGGCACGCGCCGAAGCCCGGCGTGTCGAAGCAGCGCACCAGGTCGGGGGCGACGTCGGTGAGCTCGGCTTTCATGTGCGCGTAACTCAGGCCCACGCTGAAGCGATCCGTGACCGCAGCGTTCAGCGAAAGCTCGATGCCGCTCGTCTCGGCGCCTTCGCCGTTCTTCGTGATCGGCTGAGAGCCGTTCACGGTCGCCGACGTCAACTGCGGGTCTTGCCAGTCGATGTAGTACAGCGCGCCGTTCAACGTCAGGCGGCCATCGGCCCACTGGCTGCGCAAGCCGAGCTCGTAGTTCGTCGTCTTGTCGGGGAAGTACTGGAACTCGTCCGGCAGCGCGCAGATGAGCTGCTGATTCGCCGGAATCGGCACGGGGCAGGGCGCGATGCCGTTGCCGGCGCCGAAGCGATAGCCCTCGCTGATCGTGAAGTACCCCAGGGCGTCGTCGCTGAAGCGATAAGACGTGTTGAACTTGAACAATGTGCCGTCGTCGTCGAGCGTCGTCGGCTGCAGGTTCAAGTTGATCTCGTCGGGACCCGCGCCGTTGAAGATCGTGTTGAACAGCGGCGTGTCTTGCGCGCTCAGCGTGTTGAAGCTGAAGTCGTAGTACCGCGCGCCGACCACGATGTTCCAACTGTCCGTAATCTGATAGCCGATCTCACCGAACAGCGCGCGCTCGGTCAAGTCTTCGTAGGCGACGCTGATGTACTCGAGGTCGTCGGGCCGGGAGCCGCCGAGGTACGCGTCGTACTCCGGAGTGAACTCGAGGCTGACTGCGTTCGGTTGCTCGAAGTCTTGGAAGAACAAGCCGCCGATCCAGTTCCACGGGCCGTCGCCCTTCGACACGAGCCGGATCTCCTGCGAGAGCGTCTCTTCTTCCTCGACCTCGCGAGTGAACGCCGAGAACGACGGGAACGCCTCGTAGCTGAACTCGAGCGTGATGAGAAGGTCGGTTTGGTCGCGGTGACCGAGCTCTTTGTACTTCGAGAATCCGGTGGCCGACGTCAGCTCGGCGAACCCGAGGTCCGCAACGATCTCGGCCGACAGCAGCTCGTTGCGCCGGTTGTTCGGCTCGTCGAAGCGCGTCGCCGATTCGTAAAGGCCGGTGCCGAACGCGGCGGAGTGGTTCTGCGTGCGGCCGCCGACGTCCATGTTTTGGTAGTGATACGTGAAGGTGGCGTCGACGAAGTCGCTGGGTTGCCAGCGCAGCGCGACGCGCGCGGAGTTGGTCTCCTCCCAGTCGACGTCGTTCTCGCGACGGAGATTGGCCGACACCGCGGCGGGGTCCGTCAGGTCCGGCTCGGGATCCGAGACGCCGGCTTGGCGCACGATGTACGGCGCGTCGATGAAGCCGGGATCGTCGTAGCGGTCGATCGACGCGCGGACCGCGATGTTGTCGCCGATCGGCGCGTTGAACGTCGCGCCGCCGCGCCAACCCATGTCGTCGCTTTCGCTGACCTGGAACGTGCTGCCGCGAACCTCGAGGCCCGCGTCCGAGAGATCGGGCTTGCGCGGAATGTAGCGGATTGCACCGCCGAGCGTGCCGGCGCCGTAGAGCGTGCCTTGCGGTCCGAGCAGCACTTCGACTCGCTCGATGTCGCTCAGCGTCAAGTCGACGTAGAGCGGCACTTCGCCGACGTACGTCGCGACCGTCTCGCCGCCCGTGTTGCCGAGGAACTCGGACGATTGGAACGGATTCAGGTTGAGTCCCCGCACGACGATGTTGTTCGCCGAGCGTTTGCCTTGGTCGACGACGTAGAGCCCAGGCACGTTGCGGCCGAGCTCGGCGAGGTCGTTGATGCTGCGCGCCTCGAGCAACGAGTCGTCGAACGCGGCGATGTTGAGCGGAATGTCCTGCACGCTGAGCTCGCGACGCGTGGCCGTCACGACGATCGTCTCGACTTGCGGGTCTTGCGGTTGCGCCGAGGCTGCAAAAGTCGACGCGAGCGTCGCGGCTACAGCGACTGAGATGGCTTGCCGCTGCGGCAACTTGCGGTGACGAGAATCGGCGGCGTGCCGGCGAGACGAGCGGGGGCTCATGGGCAGTTCTCCTAATAAGCCATTTCGACGCGCTATTGCGCCGTATTCACCCAATTACTCTAGCCGAGCCCGCTGCTGCGTCGACGCGACATCCGTCTCAAACGAGCAGATCCCGGTACTCGGGGTGACGTTGTATGAAAGCGGCAACGAACGGGCAACTCGGCACGACTCGGCGGCCGCGCTCGCGCGCGTAATCTAGCGCGTGGCGCGTCAACTGTGACGCAATTCCGCCGTCGCGAGACACGCGCGGCACGAATGTGTGATCGAGGTCCAGAGTGCGCTCGTCGAGCTCGCGATAGGTGATATAGGCCGCCGCGCCGTCCGCGTCGGCGACGAAGCGCCGCGCGTCGGGTTCATGACGAATTGCGAGGGCCATCCCCTACACCGCGTCGGCTGAATTGCACGGTGGGCTGAGCCCGTTCAGAAGATCGGCGAGGATCGTCGTGCGGCGGCTGTCGTCGTCGACCTTGAGCACGCCGACGACGTTGCCGTAGTGCATCTGGAAGCACTCGTCGCGCGGGTGACCCTTCAAGGCCGAGGACAAGTCGGCGGCTTCGCCGACGAAGAGCGGTGCGTAGTGTGCAGGCCTGCCTGGCTCGACGGTCCGCGATGCGACGACGTAAACACCGGGCACGGCTTTGAACTTCGTTTCCCACACGTAAATGCGAAAGTCGTAACGCTCCCCCGAGCGCCCCGCAAACGTCACCTCGTCGATCTTCGTCGTCTTGACCATCGTCCTCGCCATTCCAGAAATGGTATGAATTATAGGAGCACCGGCGCCGCGCCGCGACGGTGGCGCCAGCGCGACAACAGGCGAACCAGGCGGTCCTTCCGCGTGTGCGGCACGGTGGTAGGCTCGCCACTCGCGTCCCATAACACGAATGATACGTCGAGGGTCTACCTTCGAAACAACGAACGGGCGCGTCGCCGGGGAAAAAATCGCTGAAGGCTCGCGTGCGTCCGCGCATGCAGCATGCTGCCGTCCAACGATGACAACCGCGCAGGTGCACTCGGTACGCGCGCCGACCTCGGGAGGGCGGCAACGATTTGTGGGGGGTGAATGCCGGCGTTGGTGTTCGGCCAACGCCGGCATTCTTTGCACGACTCGCAGCTCGACCGCCTATACTTTCGCAACGCTTGAATCTGTACGGGGTGCTCGGATGGCTCGGATTCTCAAGGTGCTCGGCGCGGCTTCGCTGGTCGGTGCGGTTGCATCGTTCTCGACGGGCGCGTCGGCCCACCACTCGGCCGCGCAGTTCGATTTCGCGCAGACCGTGCGCATCGAAGGCGTCGTCAAAGAGATGCGCGTCGCGAACCCGCACATTGCGTTGTTCCTCGAAGTGGCCGATGACAAGGGCAAGCGCGTCATCGAGTACGAAGGCCACAGTCGCAACAACGTCTATCGCCGCGGCTGGCGCCCGGAGATGGTGCACACGGGCGACGCGATCGCGATCGATATTGCGCCGATGCGAACCGGCGAGGACGGCGGTTACGTCAAGACCTTCATCATGAAGGACGGCACGGAGTTCTAGCGGCTCAGCGTTTTTTCTTGCCCGAGTGGTCGTACGGGTTGAAGCCGCCCCCCGAATCAGTGCCGCCGGGCTTCAGCGGTCGAATCGAGTGCTTGGCCGGCGTCGGCTTCTTTTGCGCTTGGCGGTCGAGCGTAGGGTGAAGGTCGGTCGACTCGATCGCGAGTTCTTCGTTGGTGAGTTGCTTGAGCTGGTGAGACGTTTCGTCTTCCGACTGCCATTCCCAGCGGTTGCCTTCGGGGTCGGCGACGACCTTGCCGGCCGGGTTGTCCTTGATCGACCGGATCCATTTGTCGGAGTTTGAAGGCATCAACGTCCCGCAGCCGCCCTGGGGAAGTGTAGCCCAAAAAAGAGAGCCCGACCGGAGAAGGCCGAGCTCTACAGGGGGCTTCAAGATCTCCAATCGGGGAGGAAATTCTTAAAGCGGGAGGAATTGTAACCCCCGACCGGGGCCGGAAGCGGTCAAGAACTGTCAAGGTGATGCCGCCGGCATCGGGACGCCCGGCACCGGTTCCCGCTGTACGGAAGCGGTCCGGCCCGAAGCCCGCCAAGGGCGCCGGCCCTGGTGGCGGCTAGCCGCCGACGCCGGCCGCTCGGCGACCACGCGCTCGGCGCGCAAGCCTTTGAAAGAAATGGCGCTCCCTGGGGGAATCGAACCCCCGTTTTAGCCTTGAGAGGGCCACGTCCTGGACCGCTAGACGAAGGGAGCGCGGATGCCCGCGCTAAGCGAGGGCTGGTATGATACCGGCCTTTCTCGCAGGGCGAAACCACGGCAGCTTGTTGAACGACACGGAACTAGAGTCGCGTCACGGGCCCGTCATCGTCCCGCGCTCCGAACACAACATCAGCCGGGCCAACATCTCGCCCAACGCTCTCAAAGTCTTGTACCGCTTGAAGAGCGCGGGCTTTGAGGCGTTCCTCGTCGGCGGGGGCGTGCGCGACCTGCTGCTCGAACGTCATCCGAAAGACTTCGACGTCGTGACGAACGCCGATCCGGATCAGATCAAAGATCTCTTCCGCAACTGCCGCTTGATCGGGCGGCGCTTTCGTTTGGCTCACGTGCGCTTCGGCCGCGATATCGTCGAAGTTGCTACGTTCCGCGCCGCGAACGTCGTGGACCCCGAGGACGATGATCGCGCGCATTCCGACAGCGGGCGAATTTTGCGCGACAACGTCTACGGCACGATCGACGAGGACGTGTGGCGGCGCGATTTCACGGTCAATGCGCTGTACTACAACATCACGGACTTCAGCATCTGGGACTACACGGACGGCGTTCGCGACGTGCGCGCGCGCACGTTGCGCCTCATCGGCGATCCCGAGAAACGTTATCGCGAAGATCCCGTGCGCATGCTGCGCGCCGTGCGATTCGCGGCGAAGCTCGATTTCACGCTGGCGCCGGAAGCCGCGGCGCCGATTGCCACGCTCGGTAGCCTGATCAAGGACGTCCCGTCGGCGCGCCTGTTCGACGAGCTCCTGAAGTTGTTCCAGAGCGGGCATGCCGTTCGCAGCTTCGAGCTGTTGATGCAATACGATTTGCTTCGCTACCTATTCCGCGACACGCAAGCGCTGCTCGAGACTCCGGAGCGCGACAAGATCGTCGACTTCATCCGGCGTGGGCTCGCGAACACCGATCAACGCGTGCGCGAAGACAAGCCCGTCACGCCGATGTTCCTGTACGCGTTGTTCCTGTGGTTCCCGATCCAAGCGTTGGCGCGCCGGCTCGAGAGCGAAGGGTGGAACGACGGGCAGGCGATGCTCGAAGCGAGCCAACGCATCGTCGCCACGCAGCAAACCGCCTTCCCGCGACGTTTCAGCTCGCCGATGAAGGAGCTGCTGAACATGCAGTGGCGCTTCGGGCAGCGGGGCGGCGCGCGTGCGGCGCGGCTGTTGCAGCACAAGCGTTTTCGAGCGGCCTACGATTTCCTCGTGCTGCGCGCGAGCTGCGGCGAAATAGACCAAGAGACGGTCGCCTGGTGGACGGATATCCAGACCATGCCACCCGAAGAGCAGAACAAGATGCTGAACGCGAATCGCGGCAAAGGCCGGCGCCGCCGCGGTCGCCGGCGCGGCGCACGCAATCACGAGATGAACGACGTTGTCGTTTAGTTTCGCGACACGAGAGAAGCGGCAGAAACCCGCCTCCGACGCATCCGGTCGTGCAGGGGCCCGCTCAGCGAGCGACCCCAAGCCCACCGACACCGTTCGGCTCGAAGGCCCGCGGTACATCGTCGTCGAAGGACCGATCGGCGTCGGCAAGACGAGCCTGGCCAAGCGGCTGGCGAAGAGCTTCGCAAGCGAGCTGATACTCGAGCAAGCGGAAGAGAATCCATTCCTCGAGCGGTTCTACCGCAACCGCCGACAGTCGGCGCTTCCGACGCAATTGTTCTTTCTGTTTCAGCGCGCGCGGCAAATCGAGCAGATACGCCAGAGCGACATGTTCTCGCCCGTGCGCATCGCAGACTTTCTGCTGCAGAAGGACCGATTGTTCGCGGAGCTGAATCTCGACCCGCACGAGCTCAGTCTCTACAGCCAAGTCGCGGATACCCTCGAGCTCGACCCGCCGACGCCGGATCTCGTCGTGTATTTGCAGGCGCCGGCGCAAGTCCTGCTGAAGCGGGTCGCGACGCGCGGCATTCCCTACGAGCAGCTCATCGAGCCCGAGTATCTCGAGCGGCTCGGCGACGCATACGCGCGCTTCTTCTACGACTTCGATGCCGCGCCGCTTCTGATCGTCAACGCCGCGACGATTGACCCGATTCACCGCGAGTCGGACTATCAGGAGTTGTTGCAGACGATCGTGCGCGTAAAGCACGGCCGCCACTTCTTCAACCCGGCCGGCGTGCCGCTGACCTGAGCCGAGCAGGCGGAGGTCGAGATGTACAAACAGTTGCAAGAGCGCGGCATGGACTCGCCGCCCGTGAACATCGGGACGTTGCGAGAGATGAAGCAGGCGCGCGAGCCGATCGCGTGCCTGACGGCGTACGACGCGAGCTTCGCGCACCTCGTCGACTCGTCGGGAGCGGACGTCGTGCTCGTCGGCGACAGTCTCGGCATGGTCATCCAGGGCCTCGACACGACGGTGCCGGTCACCGTCGACGACATGGTCTATCACAGCCGGTGCGTGGCGCGCGGCTTGCGGCGGTCGTTTCTCATGGTCGACATGCCGTTCATGAGCTACACGACGGCCGATCAGGCGCTCGACAACGCCGTGCGCCTCATGCAAGAGGGCGGCGCGATGATGGTCAAGCTCGAAACCGGGCGCGGCCAAATCGGAATCGTCGAGTACCTCGCGAGCCAAGACATTCCGCTGTGCGCGCATCTCGGCCTGAAGCCGCAGTCGGTGCACAAGCTCGGCGGTTTCAAGGTGCAGGGGCGCGACCACGAAGTCGCGAAACGCATGCTCGACGACGCTCGCTCGCTCGAGAGCGCAGGCGCCGACGCTCTGCTTCTCGAATGCGTGCCGAACGATCTCGGCTCCGCGATTCGCGACGCCGTGCAGATCCCCGTCATTGGGATCGGCGCGGGTCCCGGCGTCGACGGCCAAATTCTCGTGCTCTACGACGTGCTCGGCATCACGCAGGGGCGTATGCCGCGTTTCGTGAAGAACTACATGACGGGCCGAGACTCGCAGCTCGAGGCGTTGCGCGCGTACGTTCGCGCGGTCAAGGAACGCAGCTACCCCGCCGAAGAACACTGCTTCACGCAGTAGACGCATGGCGACGAAAGCGGCACGCGTGGTGAAAACGGTGAGCGCCGTTCGCGAGACGATCGCGCAATGGCGTGCCGCCGGCGACACGATCGCGTTCGCGCCGACGATGGGCAACTTGCACGCGGGGCACATGAGCCTCGCGTCGCTGTCCGCGGCAGCGGCGCGCCGGGTCGTCATGAGCATTTTCGTCAATCCGACTCAGTTCGGGCCCAAAGAGGATTTCGGCGCGTACCCTCGAACGCTCGACGCCGACCGAGCGCTGATCGATGCGGCCGGCAACGTCGACCTGCTGTTCGTCCCGGAGCCCGAGGAGATCTATCCGTTTGGGCTCGAGGACGCTGTGCGCGTGCAGTTGCCCGCGCTCTCCCGCGAACTGTGCGGCGCGTATCGGCCCGGGCATTTCGACGGCGTTGCGACCGTCGTGTGCCGCTTGTTGAACATCGTCACGCCCGACGTCTTGTTTCTCGGGCAGAAGGATTACCAGCAGCTCGTGCTCGTCGAGCGCATGATCGCGGACCTGCGCATGCCCGTGGAGCTGCGTATGGCGCCGACGCTGCGCGAGGACGACGGTCTTGCGATGAGCTCGCGCAATCGTTACCTCGATGCCGCGGAGCGCAAGCGAGCGCCGGCGCTGCACGCGGCGCTCGTGCGCGTGCGCGAGCAGCTCGCCGGTGGACGGGATTTCGATGAGTCCACCGCCGCAGCGCGCGCGGAGCTCGAGCGCGCCGGGTTTCGACCCGATTACGTGGAGATCAGGCGGCAGGGCGATTTGCAGCCGGCGGATCCGCAGCGCGCGGAGCCGCGAATCGTCCTCGGCGCTGCGTGGCTCGGGCGCGCGCGCCTGATCGACAATCTACTCGTCTGACTGCTGCGCGACCGCGACGCGGTTGCGGCCCGCTTCCTTGGCGTCGTACATCGCGCCGTCGGCGCGTTGCACGAGCGTGCCGACGTCGTCGCGCTGCGTTCGGCCCGCGATTCCGATCGACACGGTAATGGCCGTCGAAAGGCTCGGCGGCGAAAGCCCCGCGACTTGTTGCCGGATACGTTCCGCCGTCTGCCTCGCTTGCTTGACCTGCAAGTCCGGCAGCAGGACGGCAAACTCGTCTCCGCCGAAGCGTGCGATGAGATCGGTCGGCCGCAGGAACTCGCGCAGCGCTTCCGCGACGGCCACGAGCACGCGGTCACCCGCGATGTGGCCGTACTTGTCGTTGAACGTCTTGAAGTTGTCCACGTCGATCATCATCAGGCACAGCTCTTTGTTCGCGTGCAGCGTGCGAGTCACCTCGCGCTCGAACATCGTACGCATCCAATGGCGATTGCCGAGGCCCGTCAGCGCATCGGTTTGCGCGTTGCGCTCGGCTTGGCGCAGCACGCCGAGACTGCTCGCGATGTATTCGTTGTCCGAGCGAACGCGCTCGGAGAGAACCACGAGCAGGTTCTTGCAGAACGTGTGCGAGCGATCGACCATGCGCCAGAGCAGCGTGTGGCTGATGACCATGAGGTGCGACGGCTCGGTCGCGACGACGAACGCGGAAGGATCTTTGTTCTCGATCAGCGACATCTCGCCGGCGCACGAGCCCGGCCCCAAGTCGGCGATCTTCGGCGCGTCGAGCGAGCCCAAGTGGACGGTCAGGCGGCCGCTCAAGACGACGTAGACGCAGTGGTTCTCGCGCTCGGGGGAGAGAAGAACGTGGCCTTCGACGACATCGATGCGCCCGCACTGCGGCAGCAAGTCGCTCATGCTGTCGGCATCGATGCCGCGGAACAACGCGATACCCTGCAGCAGCGAGCGGCGGAAGTCGGTGTCGATGCCGTAGGCGAGAGACTCGAGGTTTGCGATGCCCATGCGCAGGGTCCGGCTGGCCGATCAGCGCGATCCTACGGCGTGCCTCGCGCTGCAAGAGTGATGGAGTTGGCAGTCTCAACCGCCCGGCTGCGACGAGCGTTGCCGCTCGAGCGCCCACCGGACGTGCTCGCGGACGACGGCCGACGCATCGTCTGCACGAGCCGCAAGAGCGTTCACGATGCGTGCGTCGGCCGGTGCGTTGCCCAAGGCGACGGCCAGGTTTCGGAGCCAACCTTCGTAACCGGCCCTGCGTATCGCCGATCCGGCGGTGCGCGTCTCCCATTCCTCGCGCGACCACGCGAAGAGCTCGACGAGACCTGCGCCGTCGAGGCCGTGCCTGACGGCGAAGTCGGCGACGGGCGTCGGGCGGGCGAACTTGTTCCAAGGGCAAAAGAGCTGGCAATCGTCGCAGCCGAAGATGCGGTTGCCGATCGCGGCGCGCAGCGGCTCCGGAATCGTGCCGCGCAACTCGATCGTCAAGTACGAGATGCAGCGGCGCGCATCGAGCTCGTACGGCGCCACGATGGCTTGCGTCGGACACACGTCGAGACATGCGCGGCACGAGCCGCAATGCTCCGTCACCGGCGCGTCGGGTGGGAGCGGCAGATCCGTGTAGAGCTCGCCGAGCAAAAACCAAGAGCCGTCGCGGTCGAGTAAGTTCGTGTGCTTGCCGATCCATCCTAGCCCCGCATCGCGGGCGAGCGCTTTCTCGAGCACGGGCGCACTGTCGACGAAGACGCGGTAGCCGAAGTCGCCGATGCGTTGCGCGACCGCGTCGGCCAGCCGCTGCAAACGCGTGCGCATCACCTTGTGGTAGTCGCGGCCGAGCGCGTAGCGGGCGACGTAGCCCGTCGTGGGGTCCGCGAGCGCGTCGCGTGCGTCGCGCGCGTTGCTTGGCCAGTAGCTCATGCGCGCCGAGATGACGCGCACGGTACCGGGCACGAGCTCGTCGGGGCGCGACCGCTTGCGGCCGTGGCGCTCCATGTACGACATCGTGCCGTGCCGCTCGAGCTCGAGCCATCGTTCGAGCTTTTGCTCGTCGGGACCGAGATCGATTGCGGCCACGCCGATTTTCGCGAAGCCGAGATCGCGGCCGAGGTCTTTGATTTCATCCGCTAGCCGCTCGAGTTGTTCAGCGCTCAAGTTCGGCATGGGCAACGGCCTCGAGGTGGCGGTCAGTATAATCGCGGGCGATGGCAACCCTTGCAGAACGGCTTCCGGATCGTGCCTTCAGCGGCGCGCAAGTGCGCGACCTCGAGCGGCTCGCGATCGAAACGCTCGGCGTCAGCGACTACGAGCTCATGTGCCGCGCGGGTGCCGCGGCACTGCGCGTGCTCGCGCTGCGCTGGCCCGCCGCGCGCTCGATCGTCGTAGTCGGCGGCGCCGGCAACAACGCGGGCGACGGGCTCGTCGTCGCGCGCCTCGCGCGCGCAGCGGGCTACACCGTTGCCGCGTTGCTCGTCGCTCCGGCGGAGCGATTCAAAGGAGCAGCGGCTCGGGCCGCCGAAGCTTGCCGCGCCGCCGGGCTCCCGCTCGAGCCGTTCCGGGCAGAGGCGCTGCGAAATGGCGACGTGGTCGTCGACGCGCTGCTCGGAACGGGGCTCGCGCGCCCCGTCAGCGGCGAGTTCCGCGCAGCCGTCGAAAGCATGAACTCGGCCGGCGTGCCCGTGCTCTCGCTCGACGTGCCGAGCGGCCTCGATGCCGACACGGGCTGGCCGAATCCCATCGCCGTCCGGGCAACCGCGACGGTCACGTTCCTGAAGTTGAAGCAGGGTCTGTTCCTGGGAGCGGCGCCCGAGTATTGCGGAGAACTCGACTTTGCCGACCTCGAGTTGCCGCCCGACCTCGGCGCGGACACCGCGCCGGCGCTGAAGCGGCTCGTGATCGACGACCTACGGCGTGCGTTGCCGCGCCGTTCGCGCTTGGCCCACAAGGGCTCGCACGGGCGGCTGCTGCTCGTCGGCGGCGGCCCGGGGATGCCGGGTGCGATTCGGCTGGCCGCCGAGGCGGCACTGCGCGTCGGCGCGGGTCTCGTCTACGTGGCCACGCATCGCGACAGTGTTGCGACCGTACTCGCAGGACGCCCTGAAATCATATGCCGCTCAGTCACTTCTGGGGCGGATCTCGAGGAGCTTCTTGGCGCGGTCGACGGCGTCGTTCTGGGCCCCGGGCTAGGGCGGTCTGCGTGGGCGTATCGGCTCTGGCGCCGGGTCGTGCGTGCCGAGGTACCGCTCGTGCTCGACGCGGACGGACTGAACTTGCTGGCCGCCGAGCCGATCGAGCGCAGCCACTGGGTCCTCACGCCGCACCCTGGCGAAGCCGCGCGGCTGCTGCCGAACGCGACGACCGAGGCCGTGCAGCACGATCGCGTGGCTGCCGCGCGCGGTCTCGCACGTCGCTACGGCGCGATCGCCGTATTGAAGGGTGCGGGCACGCTGATCGCGATGCCGAACGAGAATCTGCCGCTCGACGTTTGCGATCGCGGCAACCCCGGCATGGGCACGGGCGGTACCGGCGACGTCCTCGCCGGAACGCTCGGTGGCCTGCTCGTGCAAACGCGCGACCTTGCCGTCGCGGTGCGTGCGGGAGTGCTTTTGCATGCTTTGGCCGGAGACGAGGCTGCCAAGGGCGGCGAGCGCGGCACCGTTGCCGGCGACCTGCTGCCGCACCTGCGTGTATGGGCGAACCCGAGCTGACCGCCGAGCTCGATTCGGAGCCCAAGTTCGCGGCGACCGCGGCCGCGTTCGCGCGCGCGTTGCGGGCGGCGCGCGCGTGGCCACTCGTGCTCGGCTTGCACGGGGACTTGGGCTCCGGCAAGACGACCTGGGTACGGGCGATGTTGCGCGGGCTCGGGTACGCGGGCCGCGTGCCGTCGCCGACCTACACGCTGCTCGAGCAGTACGCCTGCGGCGACGTGACCGTCGTCCATCTCGATCTCTATCGCCTGCGCGGGGACGAGGAGCTCGAGAATCTCGGCTTGCGCGACTGGCTGGCCGAGCCGGGCGTGTGGCTCGCCGTCGAGTGGCCCGAGCGCGCCGAGCAGCTCGCCGCGCGTTGCGACGTGCGCCTGGCGTTCGAGGTCACGCCGTCCGGCGGGCGAAGAGTGACGGCCTCCGCGGGAACCGGCCCTGGAATCGAGGCGTTAAGGTCGGTTCGTCAGGGGGTGTTTAACAACGAGGTGTAATCCCGCGCCGCCACAAGGGAAACCGTTGAAAATTCGATGAAAAGGCGGTAAACATAAGCCGTTGCCGGGGAGAGCACGGAGCTAGCTGAAGTGTCGCGAGGGGTGTGGGTCAAGTCGGGCGCAGTCGTCGCGCTGCTCGTCGTTGGCGTGGCCGCGCGCGCCGCAACCGTGCAGAACGTCCGCGCCTGGTCGGGCCCCGAAGGAACCCGCGTCGTCTTCGAGTTGAGCGGCCCCGTCGAGCATCGCGCTTTCGCGCTCGCGGATCCCGATCGCGTCGTGATCGATTTGCCGAGCAGCTCCGCCGCAAGCGGCCTCGACCTCGTGGACCCCAAGGGCGCCGTCACGGCTCTGCGCAGCGGCGCGCAGCCTGACGGGGTGCTGCGGCTCGTGCTCGAGCTCAACCAACCGGCCAAACCGAAGACGTTCATGCTCGTGCCGCAGGCGCAGTACGGTTACCGGCTCGTCGTCGACCTGCCGCCGGCAACGGCGGAGCCGATCGTGCGACGCCCGCCGCAAACGACGACCGATCGCGGCCGCGACATCGTCGTGGTCGTCGATGCGGGCCACGGCGGCGAGGATCCGGGTGCACTCGGCCGCGGCGGAGCGCGAGAGAAGGACGTCGTGCTCGCGATCGCGAAGAAGCTCGCCGCCGAGGTCGATGCGCAGCCCGGAATGCGCGCCGTGCTCGTGCGCGGCGGCGACTACTTCGTCGCGCATCGCAAGCGCATGGAAATCGCGCACGAAGCGCGCGCGGATTTCTTCATTTCCATTCACGCGGACTCGTATCGCGACCCGACCGCAAAGGGTTCGACCGTCTATGTGCTTTCGGACAAGGCGGCGAGCGACGAGGCCGCGTTGTTGCTCGCGCAGCGAGAAAACGCATCCGACTTGATCGGCGGCGTCGCGCTCGCGGACAAGGACCAGATGCTCGCGCGCGTGTTGCTCGACTTGTCGCAGAGCGCGGCGATGAACGCCAGCATGGTCGCCGGCCAGCGCTTGATTCGCCGCATGTCGGCCGTCACGGCCATGCGCCGCCGTGAAGTGCAGCAGGCGCCGTTTCTCGTGCTGAAATCTCCGGACATCCCGTCGGTTCTCGTCGAGACGGCCTACATCTCGAACCCGCGCGAGGAAGCTTCGCTGCGCAGCGCGAAGTATCAATCCGCGCTCGCCGTCGCGCTGCGGCAGGGAATCGTCGACTACTTCGCTGCGAATCCGCCCGAAGGCAGCTATTTCGCCGCCAACCCGCCCGCCGCGACGCCCGAGGTCGTGCGGCACGTCATCGCACGCGGCGAAACGCTGTCGGGTATCGCGGAGCGGTATCAGGTCAGCTCCGCGAGCATCCGCCGCACGAACAGCTTGCGCACCGACGTCCTGCGCGTCGGCCAAGTCCTCACGATCCCGCGCAGCTGATCGCGCGCTTCCTCAGGTAAACTCGCGGCGCGCACGCACCGTGCCGTGGGGCGTTCAGTGGCGATCCGCATTCTGCCTTCGCAGCTCATCGATCAGATCGCGGCCGGCGAGGTCGTCGAGCGGCCCGCGTCCGTGGTCAAGGAGCTCGTCGAGAACTCGCTCGACGCCGGCGCGCGCTCGATTGCCGTGGACGTCGAAGCTGGCGGGGCGCGCTTGATACGAGTCTCCGACGACGGGTGCGGCATTCCGCGTGACGAGCTAGCCCTCGCGTTGTCGCGTCACGCGACGAGCAAGATCTCATCGCTCGAGGAGCTCGAGGCGCTCGCGTCGATGGGCTTTCGCGGTGAGGCGCTGCCGAGCATCGCGTCTGTGTCGAGGCTCGCGCTGACGTCGCGCGTCGACGGCGACGAGCACGCGTGGCAGATCGCTTCCAACGGCGCTGAGCTTGCCGAGCCGCGCCCCGCCGCGCGCGCACGCGGCACGACGGTCGAGGTGCGCGAGCTCTTTTTCAACACGCCTGCGCGCCGGAAGTTTCAGCGGTCCGAGAAGACGGAGCTCGCGCACGTCGATGCGGTGCTGCGCAACCTCGCGCTTGCGCGCTTCGACGTCGAGATCTCGCTCACGAGCAACGGGCGCACGGTGTTCAAGCTGCCGGCAGCGGAAGGCCGCGAGCAGCAGGAGCAGCGCGTCGCGGCCGTTTGCGGCGAAGAGTTCATGCAGCACGCGCGGCATTTCTCGCGCGCGATCGAAGGGCTGTCGATCAGCGGCTGGCTCGCTGCGCCGGCCTTCTCGCGCAGCCAAGCCGACATGCAGTTCACGTTCGTCAACGACCGGTTCGTACGCGACAAGCTGCTGCGGCATGCGGTGCGTCTCGGCTATCAAGATGTATTGTTCCAAGCGCGCCAGCCCGCGTACGTCGTGCATCTGAAGATCGATCCACGCCGCGTCGACGTGAACGCGCATCCCGCGAAGCTCGAGATTCGCTTCCGCGATTCGCAGCTCGTCCACGACTTCGTGTTCCGGACCGTCGAGGCGGCGCTCGCGAGCACGCTCGAGATCGCCGCGGACGTCGCGGCGGCGGCGCCCGTGCACGGTGCAGCGCTCGCGCGGGACGCGGCGCCCGCGGCGTATGCCGGCGCGCAGCAGAGCTCGCTCGCGCTGTCGAGCGTGAGCGTGCGCGAGCACGTGCCGCTGTACGAGCGATTGCACGCTGCCCCCAAGCCGTCGCCGCCGGTAGAGGGCGGAGCCGTGCCGCCGCTCGGTTTTGCGTTGGCGCAGCTCGCGGGTATTTACGTGCTCGCGCAGAACGCGTCGGGACTCATCATCGTCGACATGCATGCGGCGCACGAGCGCATCACGTACGAAAAGATGAAAACGGCGCTCGCCACGCGCGGCATGCAATCGCGGACGCTGCTCGTGCCGGTCACTTTCGAGGTGTCGCTGCGCGAGGCCGATCTCGTCGAGCAGTTCGCCGACGAGCTCGCGGCGGTGGGGCTCGAGGTGTTGCGGCGCGGGCCGCAGCACGTCGCGGTTTCCGCTGTGCCATTGCTGCTCGAGGGCGAGGACGTAGAGCCGTTGGTCCGCGATCTGCTGAGCGACCTCGCCGGCGGTCAAGGTACGGGGCGCGTCGAGGCGCGCAGCAACGAGCTCTTGGCGACGATGGCATGCCACGCAGCCGTACGTGCCAACCGCCGGCTCAGCATCGAAGAAATGAATGCATTGCTGCGCGAGATGGAACGCACCGAGCGCAGCGAAGCGTGCAACCATGGCCGGCCGACGTGGACCGCCGTGACGCTCGAGGATCTCGACCGCCTGTTTCTGCGCGGTCAATAGATGAGCAATCCCGTCGATTGTGTGTGCCTCACCGGCCCGACGGCGTGCGGCAAGACGGACCTAGCGCTCGCGCTTGCAGAGCGCGTGCCGCTCGAGATCGTCAGCATGGATTCGGCGCTCGTGTATCGAGGGCTCGACATCGGCACGGCGAAGCCTTCGCCGCGCATACGAGCCGCCGTGCCGCATCATCTTGTCGATATCCTCGAGCCGACCGAGTCGTACTCCGCGGGGCGTTTCGCGCGCGACGCCGCGAGCCTCATCGACGAGATCCGTGCGCGCGGCCGTCTGCCGTTGCTCGTCGGCGGCACGCTGCTCTACCTGCGCGCACTGCGAGACGGGTTGTCGGCGTTGCCGCGCGCGGATCGCGAGGTCCGAGCAGAGCTCGATCGGGAAGCGGCCGAGCACGGTTGGGCCGCGTTGCACGAGCGTTTGCGCGGTGTCGACCCTGCAGCGGCCGAACGGATCTCGCCGAACGACCGCCAGCGAATCCAGCGCGCGCTGGAGGTCCACACGTTGACGAGCCGGCCGATCACGGAGTTACAGGCTGCGGACGACGGCCGCGAACGGCCCGGCGTGCTTGCAATTGCGTTGGTCCCCGAGAGCAGAACGGACTTGGCAGTACGCATCGAGCAGCGGTTCGACGCGATGGTGGCCGCGGGCTTCGTGCAGGAGGTCGAGCGGTTGCGCGCGCGCGACGATCTGACTCGAGACATGCCGTCGATGCGCTCCGTGGGTTATCGGCAGGTGTGGTCGTATCTCGACGGCGAGTGCACGTGGGAAGCGGCGCGAACGAAGGCGATCGTTGCGACGCGCCAGTACGCCAAGCGTCAACTGACTTGGCTACGAGGCGACTCGCGCATCGAGACGTGGCCTGCGCTCGCTTCGGACCTCGTGAACCGCTGCGTCGAGCGCTTATCCAAAGAAAGCGTGATCGCGAAAAACGGCCGCGGGCTGTGCTAGCATTGCCGCTTGTGGGAACAAGGCTGTCGCCGTAACGGCACAGCGATCGGAGTTCGAGTTTTTCAGGCAGCGCAGCGGGCCGATGCGACACGGCCCGCGCTGGTCTCGCCCAATCGAAAAAGAATAACCGAACAAGAAGAATTTAGGAGACAGTGAAATGGCCAAGAGTCAGTCGCTTCAGGATCCGTTTCTGAACGCGTTGCGCAAGGAAAAAGTCCCCGTCTCGATCTACCTCGTCAACGGCATCAAACTGCAAGGGCAGATCGACTCGTTCGACCAGTTCGTCGTGTTGTTGCGTAACAGCGTCAGCCAGATGGTCTACAAGCACGCGATCTCGACCGTGGTCCCGGCGCGCAACGTGCGCATTCCGGCCATGGACGAGGAAGAGGCAGAGGACTAGATGCCGTTCCCTGGCCCGGGGAGGTAAGTTGCTCGATCGGCCGCGCAGCGGCGAACGCGCCCTGCTACTACACATCGGCCTAGCTCGACCCTGTTTCGACGATGAAGTCCAGGAGTTCCGCGCGCTCGCGGAGTCAGCGGGCGCGCGCGTCGTCGGCGAGGTCCAAGCGCGTCGGGACAGGCCCGACCCCAAATATTTCGTCGGCAGCGGCAAGGTCGAGGAAGTCGCGGCACGCGCGACGGAAACGCAGGCCGAGCTGATTCTCGTCAACCAGCCGCTGCGAGCCGGGCAGGAACGCAACCTCGAGCAAGCCCTGAAGGTCCGCGTGCTCGACCGCAACGGCTTGATCCTCGACATCTTCGCCCAGCGGGCTGCCACGTTCGAAGGCAAGCTTCAGGTCGAGCTCGCGCAGCACGAGCATCTCGCTTCGCGCCTCGTGCGCGGGTGGACCCACCTCGAACGGCAGAAAGGCGGTATCGGCCTGCGCGGTCCCGGCGAGACGCAGCTCGAGACCGACCGGCGGCTCGTGAGCCGGCGCATCCGCTATTTGCGCGACCGCCTCGAGCGCGTCGAGCGCCAGCGCGAGGTGAGCCGCAAGGAACGCCAGCGGGCAGACGTGTCCACCGTCGCGTTGGTCGGCTATACGAACGCCGGCAAGACGACGCTGTTCAACGCCTTGGCCGGCGCGAATCTCGTCGCCAAGGATCAGCTGTTCGCGACGCTCGACCCGACCGTCCGGCGCCTACCGCTCGGCGGCGGGACGCAGGTGCTGCTCGTCGATACGGTCGGGTTCGTGCGCGACCTGCCGCACGAGCTCGTCGCCGCGTTTCGCGCCACCCTGACCGAGACGCGCGAGGCCGCTTTGCTGCTGCACGTCATCGACGCGAGCGACCCTCATCACGAGGACCGGCAGCGTCAAGTCGAGGGCGTGCTCGAGGAGATCGGCGCTGCGGAGGTTCCTCAGCTGCGCGTGTACAATAAGGTCGATCGGGCGCCACCTGATTTCGTTCGGGAACTCGACGGCGCCGCTACACCTAAGCACTGTGTGTCGGCCGTAACCGGAGAGGGCCTTGCGGCTCTCAAGGATGCGATCCGGGAGCGGGTGGCCGGTGCGCGCGTGGCAGGCGAGTTGCGCCTCACGCCGGGCCAAAGTCGCCTGCGGGCGCGGCTGTTCGATTGGCAGGCCGTGCGAGGCGAGACGCTGGAGGACGACGGCAGTTGCACCCTGGCGGTGGACATGCCGGCGCAGCGTTGGCGGCAACTGAGTGAAGAGGAAGGCTTGTCAGCCGACAGTATTCGACAGAAAGTGTGATCCGCGATGGCTTGGGACGATGGAGACAAAGGTAACCCGTGGCGATCCGACAAGGACAAAGGTCCTGCGGATCTCGACGCCGTGGTGCGCGACCTGCAGCGCAAGCTGTCGGGACTGTTCCGCGGGAGCGGTAGCGGCAGCCGCGGCGGCGGCGACACGGGATTGAGCAGCGGGCTCGCGGCGAGCGCGCTCGTTGTCGTCATGCTCGTGTGGGCGAGCTTCGGGTTCTACCGCGTCGACGCGGCGGAACGCGGAGTCGTGTTCCGCTTCGGAGCGTTCCAGGGGCTCACGCAGCCGGGTTGGCAATGGCACTTGCCGTGGCCGATCGAGCGGGTCGAGAAGATCAATACGGGCGCGACCGAGCGGCGCGAGTACCGCGGCAGCATGTTGACGCGCGACGAGAACATCGTCGACATCGATCTCGTCGTGCAGTTTCGCCGCACGAACCCCGAGGATTTCCTGTTCCGGATGCGCGAGCCCGAGGAAGCGTTGCTCGACGTGACGGCCAGCGCCATTCGCGAGGTCATTGGGCGCAATCTGCTCGATTTCATCCTGACGGACGGACGCGCCGAAGTGGCATCCGAAACGCAGCAGCTCCTGCAGTCGACGCTCGATCTCTACGGCGCGGGTATCACGGTCTACGAGGTCAACCTCGTCAACGCCAACTTCCCCGGCGCAGTCGAGAACAGCGTCCAGGATTCGATCAGGGCGCGCGAGGACCGGGCGCGCCGCATTCTAGAAGCCGAGTCTTATTCGAACGACATCTTGCCGAGAGCGCGCGGCGAAGCATCGCGTCGCCGGCAGGATGCCGAGGCGTACCGTGCGCAGGTCGTCGCCGACGCCGAGGGCGAATCCGATCGCTTCACGCAGATTCTCGCCGAGTATCAAAAGGCTCCGGGAGTCACGCGCGAACGCATGTACATCGAGACGCTGGAGGAGATCCTCCGCAGGTCGACGAAGGTGCTCGTCGACGCGCAGGGCGGCAACAACATGCTGTATTTGCCGCTCGATCAGCTCGTGCAGCAGCGGCGCGCGAGGTCGCCGGCGTCCGATTCGTCAGCTCCGGCGTCGGCGCCGTCGAGCGCGCCGAGCCCGACCCTACGGTCGCGCGAGCGCGAGACGCGTTAGCAAGGAACGAACATGGGCCCACGTCTCAACTTGTTGCTCATCGTCGGCGTGTTCGTCGCGATCGTCGTGCGGCTATCGCTGTTCACGGTCGACACGCGCGAGCACGCCCTGAAGTTTCAGGTCGGCCGCATCGTGCGCGCGGACTACGAGCCCGGCCTGCACTTCAAGATCCCGTTCTTCGAAAACGTCGCGCGGTATCCGAATCGCACGCTGATCTACGACGAGGATTCCGACGAACGTTTCCTGACGGGCGAGAAGAAGAACCTCATCGTCGACTATTTCGTCTCCTGGCGGATCGTCGATCCGGCGCAGTACTACCGCTCCGTCCGCGGCGATGAGGCCGGGGCCGAGCAACGCCTTTCGGCCATCGTGAAAGAAGGCATCAGGGCTGCGATCAGCCAGCGCACGTTGCAGGAAGTCGTGTCGGCGGAGCGCACGGAGCTCATGGAAGAGATGCTCGTGCAGGTGCGCGACCGCTCGCCGGAGCTCGGCATCGAGGTCGTCGACGTGCGCGTCAAGCGCATCGACTTGTCGCCCGAAGTCAGCGATTCGGTGTACGACCGCATGCGCCAAGAGCGGTCGCGGGTTGCGACGCAGTGGCGCGCCGAGGGTGAAGAGGAGTTCGAGCGGATCCGCGCCGACGCCGATCGGCAGCGAACCGTGATCCTCGCCGAGGCTTATCGCGATGCGGAGCGCATCCGCGGCGCGGGCGACGCGCGCGCGTCGGAGATCTACGCAACCGCTTTCGCCAAGGACCGGGATTTCTACGCGTTCTACCGCAGCATGCAGGCGTATCGAGAGTCGATCGGCAGCGATCAGGACGTGCTCGTGCTGCAACCCGATAGCGAGTTCTTCAAGTTCCTGCAGAATCAGGTCGGCTCGACCGACAACTGAACCGAAGCTTAGTTCTGTACACCAACGGAGGCTTGGGGCTTTGGCCTGGGCGGATCTTCTTGCGGGTTTGGCTTTCTACCTCGTGCTCGAGGGACTGTTTCCGTTCCTCGCGCCGGAGCATTGGCGGCGCAGCTTGGCTGCGCTCGCTTCGCTCGAGGAAAGCCGCTTGCGGCTTTTCGGGCTCGCGGCCGTGATCGCGGGCCTGATGCTGCTTTTCATCGTGCGAGGGTAGTGTGGGTCGAAACGTAGTCGTCATCGGGACGCAATGGGGCGACGAGGGCAAAGGTGCCGTCGTCGACGTGCTGGCAGATCGCGCGAGCGCGGTCGTGCGCTTTCAAGGCGGGCACAACGCCGGGCACACGCTCGTGATCGGCACCGAGAAGACCGTCCTGCACCTGATTCCCTCCGGCATCCTGCGCGAGAACGTCGTCTGCCTGATCGGCAACGGCGTCGTCGTGTCGCTCGATGCGCTTTGCAAGGAGATGGACCACCTCGAGGGCAAGGGCGTGCCCGTGGCGCAGCGGCTGCGGGTGTCCTCGGCGTGCCCCGTGATCTTGAGCTCGCATGCATTGCTCGACCGAGCGCGCGAGCAAGCGAGCGGCGCTGCCGCGATCGGCACGACGGGGCGCGGTATCGGCCCGGCGTACGAGGACAAGATCGCGCGCCGCGCGATCCGGATCGGCGATCTGTTTTCGCCGCAAGCGCTTCAAGCGAAGCTCGAACGGCTGCTCGACCTGCACAATTTTCTGCTCGCGAGCTACTACGGCGTCGAGCGAGTCGACCCGCGCCGCGAGCTCGACAACCTGCTCGCGCTCGGCGAGCGCGTGAAGCCGCTCGTGACCGACGTGACCGAAGTGCTACGCGACGTGCAGCAGCGCGGCGGCAGCGTGCTGTTCGAGGGAGCCCAAGGCGCGATGCTCGACATCGACCTCGGCACCTATCCGTTCGTGACCTCGTCGAACACGACGGTCGGCGGCGCGGCCGCCGGCACGGGCTTGGGCCCGAAGGCCTTCGACTACGTGCTCGGCATCGTGAAGGCGTATACGACGCGTGTCGGCGCCGGACCTTTCCCGACGGAGCTCGACGACGAGGTGGGCCGCCAGCTGCGTAAAGTCGGCAAGGAGTTTGGCGCGACCACGGGCCGGCCACGGCGCTGCGGGTGGTTCGACGCCGTGCTTCTGCGCCGCGCCGTGTTCTCGAACAGCGTCGCCGGCCTCTGCTTGACGAAGCTCGACGTTCTCGACGGCGTGCCCGAGATCAAGATTTGCGTCGGTTACCGCCTCGACGGGAAGGTCCAGGACACCCCGCCGCTCCTGATGGACCGGTTCGGGGAGTGCGAGCCCGTCTACGAATCCGTGCCCGGCTGGTCGACGCCGACGGCCGAGGCGACCTCGTACGCGGCGCTGCCGAAGGAAGCCAAGGCTTACTTAAGCCGGATCGAGGAGCTCGCGGGCGTGCCGATCGACATCGTCTCGACCGGGCCCAGCCGGGAGGCCGTGATCATGCGGCGGCATCCATTTGATTGAGCAAGCGTTCTCGTGGAAAATGACAACGATTCTTATTTGCGCGCCCAGCGCGGAGTCCACGTCTGACACTTGCGGATCTCAAGCCCGGTGATCGTGCCCGTATCGAGTCGATCGACACCGCCGATCCCGCCGTCCAGCGGCTAATGGTGCTCGGCCTCGTCGAGGGGGCCGAGCTCACGTTCCTACGCCGGTCGCTCGGGGGCGATCCCCTCGAGATTCGCATCTACGGCGCCGCGATCTCGTTGCGCGACGAGCAGGCGCGGCGATTCAGGGTGGTGCCCGATGGCCGCGCCGGCTGAAGTCGTCGTCCCGGTCGAGCGCATTGCCGTCAACCGCAAGGCGGTCGGCACGGTCGCGGTCGTCGGTAATCCGAACGCCGGCAAGAGCTCGGTCTTCAACCGGCTCACCGGGTTGCGCCAGCACACGGCCAACTATCCCGGCGTCACCGTCGAGCGCCGCGTCGGCCGCGGAATCTTCGGCAAGGTGCCGCTCGATCTCGTCGATCTGCCGGGGACGTACTCGTTGAGCCCGACGTCGGCCGACGAGCGCATCGCCGTCGACGTGCTGTTCGGGCGAGTCGCGGGCACTCCGCGCCCCGACGCGATCCTCGCCGTCATCGATTCGACGCGGCTGTACCAAGGCCTCTATCTGCTCCAGCAGCTCACGGAGCTCGGCCGGCCGATGATCGTTGCTCTGACGATGATCGATGCCGCCGAGCGGGAAGGGATCAAGTTCGACCTCGCCGCGTTGGAGGATGCGCTCGGCGGTGTGCCCGTGCTTCCCATCGTCGCGACCTCGGGGCGCGGCTTTGCCGCGCTCAACGAGGCGCTGGCCAAAATTCTTTCGCTAGCGCCGCCGCGTGCAACGGCTCACTGGCCAGAGCTCGAGCGCGCCGCCGACGCGCTCGTCGAGCGCTGGCGCGGCGGCGGCGCCGAGCTGCACCGCGTCGAGGCGGAGCGCCTGCTGATCGACGGAAGCGAGCACTCGCTCGTCCCGCAGGCGGCAGCAGATGCGGCCGTGGTGCGTCCCGAGCTGTTCGGGGCCGAGCCGCCACTCGCCGCCGAAGCGCGCCGGCGGTACGCCTGGGTCCGAGGCGTGCTCGCGCAGGTCGAGACTCCGGGCTCTGGCGTCATGAGCCAGACTGCGCGGCTCGTCGACTGGATCAATCGGCCCTGGCCTGCGACGGGCCTGTTGCTCGCCCTCATGTTCCTCGTGTTCCAAGCCGTGTTCGCGTGGGCGACGCCGCTCGTCGATCTCATCGACGCCGCAGTGGCCGGCTTCGGCGCCGTGGTCGCGGGCGTGCTGCCCGACGGCATGCTCGAGAGCCTCATCGTCGACGGCGCGATCGCGGGTGTCGGCAGCGTCATCGTGTTCTTGCCGCAGATCGTGATCTTGTTTCTGTTCATCATCCTCATGGAGGACACGGGCTACCTCGCGCGTGCGGCGTTCCTCGTCGATCGTGCGATGCGCGGCGTCGGATTGTCAGGGCAGTCCGTGATCCCGCTGCTGTCGAGCTTCGCGTGCGCCGTGCCGTCGATCATGGCGACGCGCGTCATTCCGAACAGGCGCGATCGCATCGCGACGATTCTCGCAGCGCCATTCATGACGTGCTCGGCGCGGCTGCCCGTGTATGCGCTGCTGATCGGCGCCTTCGTGCCGGCGCAGGCCGTCGGCGTCTTCAACCTGCAGGGGCTCGTGTTGTTCGGCTTGTACGGAATCGGCATCGTCGGCGGCGTCGGCACCGCATTGCTGCTGCGCAGCTCCGTGCTGCGCGGCCAAAACCCGACGTTCATCTTGGCGCTGCCGGAATTTCGCATGCCCAGCTTCCGGAACGTGGCGACGAAGCTGCTCGACCGCGCACGCGTTTTCCTGCGGCGCGCCGGCACGGTGATCTTCATGGTCGCCGTCGTCGTTTGGGTGCTGACCTATTTCCCGCGCTCGCCGGACGTCGACGCGGCGCGAGCGGTTGCGGAGACGCAAGCGACCGCGACGCTGACGGGCGCCGCGCTCGAGGAGCGGCTCGCCGACATCGGCAATCAGGCCGGCGCCGCCCACCTCGAGCAGAGCTGGCTCGGCAGGGCGGGGCACGCCGTCGAGCCGTTGTTTCGGCCGCTAGGATGGGACTGGAAAGTGTCGGCCGCCGTCATCGCGAGCTTCCCCGCGCGCGAGGTCGTCGTCGCCGTGCTCGGGACGATCTATGCCGTCGGCGACGAGGCCGACGAGGCGACGCTGGCGGGACAACTCACGACGGCGCAACATCCGGACGGTAGTCCCGTGTTTACCTTGCCCATGGTGTTCGGCCTCCTGTTGTTCTACGCCTGGTGTCTCCAGTGCGCGGCTACGCTCGCCGTGATTCGCCGCGAGACGAACAGCTGGCGTTGGCCCGTGTTCGCCTGGAGCTACATGACGGCGCTCGGCTACGGCGGCGCGTTCCTGATCTACCAACTGGGAAGTGCGTGACGCGATTGCCGTCTTCCAAGCTTCAGGACTGGCGCGAGCTCATGCGCGAGACCGTCGCCGACGGCCGCATCTTCACGCTCGAGAAGTCCGTCGCCGTCTCGCCGGTCGACGGAGAGGCGCGCACTTTCCATCGGATCCAGTCGGTCGACTGGGTGCAGATCCTGCCGATCACGGCCAACGACGAGGCCGTCCTCGTCAGGCAGTATCGGCACGGTACACAGCGCATCACGCTCGAGATGCCGGGCGGCCTGATGGATCCGGGCGAGGATCCGGCCACGGGGGCGATGCGCGAGTGTTTCGAGGAGACGGGTTACCGCGTGCATGCGGCCGAGCCGCTCGGTGTCGTGAGTCCGAATCCCGCGTTATTCGCGAACCGGCTGCACAGTTTCTACGCAACCGGCGCGACGCTCGAGGGAGAAATTCAGAACACGGGCAGTGAGGTCACCGAGGTCGTTCTCGTGCCGGTCTCCCGGCTCGAGGGCATGCTGCTCTCGGGCGAGATCGATCACGCGCTCGTCGTCGCCACGCTGTGGCGTTACCTCCGCGCGCGCGGGCAGCGTTGATGACCGCAGCCGTCGGCGCCGAGCGGCCGTCTGCGCCGCCGCCCTGGTACCTGATTCTCTTTTTCGGCGCGCTGGCGGCGCTCGGCCCGCTCAGCATCGACGCGTACCTGCCCGGCATTCCCGCGATGGCGAAAGACTTCGGCGTTTCGGTCGTCAGCCTGCAGAACACGCTAAACGTGTTTCTCGTCGGCTACGCGATCGGCCAGTTCTTCGGCGGCGCGCTCTCGGATCAAGTCGGCCGCAAGCGCGTCGGCTACACGGGCCTGGTCGTCTATCTGCTCGCCTCGATCGCGATCGCGTTCTCGGCCAGTGTGCAGGAGATGCTCGCGCTGCGGTTTTTACAAGCGATCGGCGGAGGGTTCTCGACCGTCATCTGCATGGCGACCGTGCGCGACATCTATCCCGTCGAGCAGCTCGGCCGCCGGTTCGCGACGGTCACGATGGTGCTCTTGGTTGCGCCGCTCGTAGCGCCGGCGCTCGGGGCTGCCGTGCTGCCGCTCGGCTGGGAAATGATCTTCATCATGAAGGCCGCGTACGCGGGCGTGCTGCTCGGCGCCTATGCGTGGGTCGTGCCCGAGACGCGGCCCGGCCGTCTCCGTCATCTGTCGCTGCGCTCCGTGTTCCGGCAGTGCTTCGCGGTCGTGCGGCGGCGCGTCGACGGCGCGCGGTTGCCGATTCGCTACGCGATGGCCATGGCGTTCTCGGCGGCGTGCATGATGATTTTCGTCACGAATTCGTCGTTCATCTACATGGAGTACTTCGGGGTTGGGCCGGCGCTGTTTCCGGGGCTCTTCGCGCTGAGCGTGCTCGGGTTCATGACGATGAATCTGTTCAGCATGTGGCGCCTGCGCAGCGAGAACGCAGGCACGTTGTTCCGCATCGGGCTCACGGTCCAAGGGCTCGTCGTCGCGGGCCTGCTCACGGTCGTGGCTACGCGTCATGCCACGCTCGCGACCGTGGTGCCGTTCATCGTGCTGGCCGTCTCGACACTCGGTCTCATCGGCCCTGCGGGCTCGTCGCGCTACATGGGATATTTCGGCGAGCTCGCGGGCAGTGCGTCGTCGGTCTATACGACGATGATGTTCTTTTTGGGCGGCACGTTCGGTTGGTTGAGCGGCGTGCTCAACGACGGCACGCTGCTGCCGATCGCCGCGATGATGCTCGCCGCTTCCGTCGCCGCGAACGCGATCAGCTGGCGGCTGCCGCGGCGCTTGGCGCCTGCGCGCTAGCTCAACGCTCGAACAGGACGTCGTAGGCGCCGATGCTGCCGCGGTCGACCACGAGGTGCTGGTAGCCGAGCGTCATCTCGGTTCGCACTACCTCCGCGGGCCGCGCGCTCTTCACGTCGGCGCGATAGCGCTCGTGCAGGTATTGGCTGAGCTCGATCGCCGTGATCGCTCCGTTCTTGTCGTCGTCGGCCATGCCTTGAGCGATCGCCTCGTCGAGGAACAGCGACAAGTAGCCGCCGGCGCGGAACTTGCTCGCGACGTTCGACGTGATGTCCTCCTCGGACGAGAAGATGCCCATGCGGCCAGGAGCCGAGACGATGTCTTTCGCGAAACCGCCGCTGAAGCACGAGTCGAGCCAGAGCAGCACGGTGCCCTGGTGGATGTCGTCGAACAGCCCGCGCAAGTCGTCGTCGAGCATCGAGCCGTCGTATAGAGCGAGTGTTTCGTCGAGGGCGTCGGGGTCGCTCGCGGTCGGGCCGTCGGCGCGCTGAACCTGGCCGCCGTGCCCCGAGTAGAACATCACGAACGTATCGTCGGGGCCCATGCGGCGTGCAACGTCGCGGATCGCTGCGGAGACGTTGCCGATCGTCGCGTCGCCGTCGAGGAGCGTGAAGGCGTCCTCGGCGCGCATGCCGCCGCCGCCGATCAGCGCATCGCGTATGCGCGTCGCGTCCTCGGCCGTGAACTGCAGGTCCGAGTCCTCGCCCTCGTAGTCGCTGATGCCCGCAAACAGGCCGTAGACGTGGCCCTGCGAGCGCCGCTCGACGGGCACGTCCGTCGTGCTCGCAGTCAGCGCGAGCCGATAACGACCGGTCTCCGCGGCTGCATACGAAGTCGCTTGAACTCGGTAGCGGCCGGACTCCGAAAGCGTGAGCTCGATGACGGAACGCTGCGCATCGCCTTCGAAGTCGTCGTTCGCGATCTCTTGTCCCGACGGCGTGACCAACCCCAGGTACGTGTCGAACTCGGACGAGGTGAGCTCGATGCGCACCGTGTCGCCTTCGTCGCCGTCGAAAACGTACGTTTCCTGGTATTCGCCGGCGTCGAACGTCGCGTCGCCGCCGTCGAGCTCGCCGCCGACCGGTGTCCCGACCGTGAGCGTCCGAACGTCGCGCGTGGTCGGCGAATTGCTCGGGGAGGGCGCTGCGGGATCGATCGTCAGCGTGTAAGCGCCGCTCTCGCCTTCCTCGTAGGTCGTCACGAGTACCTGGTAGGTGCCGGCTTCGGCCAAGTCCGTTTCGATGCTGCTGTGCCCGACGCCGCCGTCGTCGGCGTCGTCGTTCTCGGTTTGCTCGCCGGCCGGGTCCTTGAGGATCAGATACGTGTCGAACGCGGACGAGCGTAGGTCGATCGAGACGTGCTGGCCCGGAAGGCCCTCGAACTCATAGCTGTCCATGAGCTCGCCCGACGACAGCGTGTCGTCGCCGGATTCGAGCCGCCCGTTGCGCTCGAGGCGTGCCGTGAGACCCGAGCTCTCGCCGACGTCGATCGACAGCGTGTACCCGCCCGTCTCGCCCTTCTCGTAGCTCGTCACCGTGACGCGGTACTCGCCGCTCTCGGCGATATCGAGCGACACGAGCGAGCGGTGCGCGTCGCCCTCGAAATCGTCGTTGTCGAGCTGCTCGCCGTTCGGCATTTGCACGAACACGTAGGGATCGAACTCGCCGGAGCGCAGGTCGACGACTGCGCGCTGCCCTGCGGTAGCCGTGAACGTGTACTCATCGGAGTATTCGCCCGAGCTCAGCGTCTCGTCGCCTTTCTCGAGCCGGCCGCGCTGCATGCTGCCGATCGGCGACCCCGCACGCAGCGAAATGCGCTGTCGGCCGAGCAGCGTGCGGCAGTCCGTGGCGTCGTGGTACGCATCGGCCTCGACGAGCGTCGCGGCCATGCCGGCGCCCTCGAAGCGCGGATCGTCGCACTCGCCATCGCGGGCCCATTCGCTCTCGTCGTCGCCGAAGTCGATGCTGCCGCCGGCTCCGCGCAGCGCGACACGGCCCGCGTTGAACAGTGCGCGGCAGTCGGCAGCGTCGTGGCCTCGGTCCGCGTCGAGCAGCGTGTCCGCTGCTCCCTCGCCCTCGAAGCGGGGATCGTCGCATTCGCCGTCGTTGGCCCAAGTGCTCGAGTTGTCGCCGAAGTCGGGCTGCGCTTGCAATCCTGCGGGAGCGGCGACGACCCAAACGGCGAAGGCGGCGCCGGCGATGGCGCGCCGAACGGAAGGAAGGGGCATCTCGAAACGAACCTCGTGGCTGGCGGCGATACGCGTCGCGGAATGGGCGGGATAGTGCCACAGCGACCCGCCGTGCCGCATTGGCGGAGTTCACCTTTTTGTGCGCGCGTGAACGCCGGCCCGGCGGAGCGGGTAAGATCGCCGACCACCGTACCGCGCGAGCGCAAGAGCATCGATGGCCAGCCACAACGTTGCCGTATCGACCGAAACGGGCGGGCTCGGCAATCGATTGAAATCGTGGGTCTCGACGATGCGGCTCGCAGCCGATGCGCGCGTGCACTGGCCCGTCACCAAGAACATGCCGGCCGCGTTCGAGCAGTTGTTCGCGAACGAGTGCAGCGTGAACGCTGTGCCCGACGACGCGCGCGTCTACACGTCTTGGCGCTTGGCGATCCTGCCGGAGGACGAAGCCTATCTGCCGGCGGGCTTCGCGACGGTCGGGGCCGGCGCGCATCCGTTCGTTCGCGGGCTAGCCAAGGCGTGGTGGAGCTTGACCGGCGAGCGCACGGATCGCTACCGCTTCATGGTGTTTCCGAAACAGCATTCGCGCCGCTCGACGCGCAGAGATGCTCGGCACATCGACCTCGAGTACGAACGCATCCCGGCGCATTTTAGAACCCTGTACGGCGAGCTCTTTCGCCGCATCGTCGTGCAGCCGAGGATCGTCGCTTTGGCGAACGAGTGGGCCGCGGCGAGCCTGGACGACGCGGTGGTCGGGGTCCAAGTGCGCACGTGGCGCGACGATGCGAGGCGGCATCGCAAATACCACGTGCCGTCGCTGCGCCGGCTCACGCGGTTGATGGACTCGGCGCAGGACGCGCGATTCCTCGTCGTCAGCGACAGCGACGACGTCGCGCCGATGCTGGCGCAACGCTACGGCGCGCGCCGCATTCTGTGCTTCGAGCGCTCGACCTCGCGTGCCGACAGCTGGCTGACGCCGCAGGGGATCGAGGAGGACCTGATCGACATGCTCCTACTCGCGCGAACGAAAGTATTGTTCGCGAGCTACTTGAGCACGTTCAGCGAGGCCGCGTGGTGGCTCGGCGGAACGGCGGCCCGTGTGAGTGTATTCTGACGGTTCAGTCCGTGCGCGCCTGTTTCAGGTTCGCGAGATACCACGCGTACGTTGCGCGGATGCCGTCGGCGAGCGCGGTCCGCGGCTTCCAACTGAGTGACGTGAGCTTGGCGACGTCGAGCAACTTGCGCGGCGTGCCGTCGGGCTTGCTGCGGTCGTAGACGATCGTGCCGCGATACGCGACGACGGTCGCGACGAGCGTGGCCAGCTCGGCGATCGTCACGTCCTCCCCCCAGCCGACGTTGATGATCTCGGGAGAGTCGTAGTGTTCCATCAAGAAGCACAGGGCATCGGCAAGATCGT